>Ga0302280_1000019_pt1 | contig 229438 bp, 203 predicted proteins | sample III_Fen_E1_1_FD_198771 | JGI IMG/M metagenome (GOLD analysis project Ga0302280, IMG submission 198771) | Peat permafrost microbial communities from Stordalen Mire near Abisko, Sweden - III_Fen_E1_1 | ecosystem: Environmental > Terrestrial > Soil > Wetlands > Permafrost | place: Sweden: Abisko... | reverse complement strand
TACAAGCGCATCAACAAATAATGTGTTAACAGTAACTGTTACCATTAACCCTGCGCCGGGCACGCCAACATTATCTCCTTCTATACCAAATCCATATAATGAGTGTCAGGGAGTTAATCCTGCCGCAACATTAAGTGTAAGTCCAACGGGTACGGTAAGTTCTATTCCGGTATGGTATAATGGCAGTACGTATGTAACAACAGGTTATACATATACCCCATCAACAAGTGTTGCGGGTACAACATACTACACAGTAATAGATTCAGCTAATGTTCCGAATGGTTGTACAGGTGCTTTGGTAAATAATGCATTAACAGTAACTGTTACAATTAATTCGGCACCAACATTAACTGTAAGCCCAAGTTATACGTATGCATTTTGTAATGGTCTTTCACAAACCTTTACTGTGAGTGGAGCAACCAATGGTTATGTTTGGACACCTTCAGTTACATTAACAGGAGCAAATACGGCAAACCCAACAACAGTTAATCCTCCTATAGGTGTTACCGTTTATACGGTTACCGGATTTAATGGTACTTGTAGTAATACTACGCCAACTACTGTTACGTTAACTGTTTACTCTACTCCAATCCTTGATACGGTTGGTTCATCTATTCATCCTGCAAATTGTGGAAAACCTACCGGTAGTGTAAATGGGGTTACTATACAGGCAAATACGGGAACTCCTAAATATCATTATCAATGGTATGATGGTGGAGCTATAATGCCCGGAGATACAAATCTTACTTTAACTAATGTACCTGCCGGTAATTATAGTTTACAAGTAACAGACGGTCATGGTTGTATCGCAGGAGAAGCAGGCGGGGTAACTACATTTACAATACTTCCATCAAATGGTGTAGTGGCCTCTTTTTCAGCTTCGCCAACTACTACGGTTAGTTTAGTAGTACCTTCTTATTCAACCGCGGCAGGAGCCGGCTCAATTACAGGTTATACTCAATTAGGTATTACATTTACAAATACTCCCGTTGCAGGAGATAATTATACATGGGTGTTTGGAGATGGTTCTCCGGATAGTTCGAGTTTAAATACCACCATCTCGCATAATTACACCGTTGCAGGTACATATACGGTTACTTTATTAGCTCAAAGTAGCGGTGGCTGTAAAGATTCTGCTTTCGTAATTATTATAGCGGATGTTCCTACAACGATAACTATTCCTAATATATTTTCTCCAAATGGAGATGGTATTAATGACGATTTTATCATAATAAATACAGGCATGACTTCCTTAAATTGTGAAATCTTTAATCGTTGGGGACAATTGTTATCAACCTTAACAGCGCCAAATCAAGGATGGGATGGTAAAACACCCAATGGTGGTAACGCTCCCGAAGGAACCTATATGTACATCCTACAGGCACAAGGTTTGGATGGAAAAACATATAAGCAAAACGGAACTGTTACTTTAGTAAGATAAAAGATAAGCGAAACTTTTAGAAATCCTCGGAGGTTATCCTTCGGGGATTTTTTTTGAAATAGATAAAGCGTAAATTAATCTGCTAAAGAAACGCCTTTGTCTAACTTTATTTTTGAGTTTATTTTTTATACTTATATTCGTAACTATTGCAATTTGGTAAATGGTGAAGAAAGAGATACTTCTTGAAATAAAAAACTTAGTTGTTGAATTTAAAACCGAAAGCGAAAAAATAAAAGCGGTTAACGACATTTCGTTTACTTTAAGGCAAGGAGAAACTATTGGTATTGTTGGAGAATCCGGTTCGGGTAAATCCGTAAGTGCTTTATCCGCCATGGGTTTGATACCCAGCCCTCCCGGAAGAATACGATCGGGAGAAATAATTTACCATTCAAAAAATAAAGGCATTGTTGATTTAACCAAACTCTCCTCCAATGAAATGAGAGAATTGCGTGGCAATGAACTTACCATGATTTTTCAGGAACCCATGACTTCCCTTAATCCGGTTATTACCTGTGGCAATCAGGTAGCGGAAGCCATTATCCTTCATAAAAAAATCAGTAAAAAAGAAGCGAGAGAAATAACGTTAGAACTTTTTAAAAAGGTTCAGCTTCCACGTCCGGAGCAAATATTAGACTCATACCCTCATCAAATATCAGGCGGACAAAAACAACGCGTGATGATTGCTATGGCAATGAGTTGCAACCCAAGTGTACTTATTGCCGATGAGCCTACTACAGCGCTTGATGTTACGGTACAAAAAACGATACTTGATTTAATGCTTGATTTGCAACGTGAGCAAAATATGGGCATCTTATTTATTACACACGATTTGGGAGTGATTGCCGAGCTTGCCGATAAGGTTGTGGTAATGTATAAAGGAAAAATTGTAGAGCAAGGTCCGGTAATGGATATTTTCAGTAACCCGCAACACCCTTATACCAAAGGACTTTTAGCTTGCAGACCACCCTTAGATAAACGCCTGAAACATTTGCCAACCATAAAAGACTTTATGGAAATTGATGAGAAAGGCGAAATTATTGAGAAAGAACAAACCGTGCAGGAAGCTATACATAACGCTATTATAACACTTGATGAAAGAGAAAAATGGCATACAGAGCTTTATAACCGACCTAAAGTAATAGAAGTAAAAAATCTGAAAACATACTTTCCTATAAATAAAAGGTTGTTTGGAAAAGCGACTGAATTTGTAAAGGCGGTTGATGATGTAAGTTTTGATGTGTATGAAGGCGAAACACTTGGGTTGGTTGGAGAATCGGGGTGTGGTAAAACTACTTTAGGAAGAACCATCTTGCGTTTGGAAGAACCCACAAGCGGACTTATTTCTTTCAAAAAACAGGATATTACCAAGGTTTCTAATAAAGATTTGCGCGCCTTAAGAAAAGATATGCAAATTATTTTTCAAGACCCTTATTCTTCTCTTAACCCACAGATAACCATTGGCGAGGCTATTATGGAGCCCATGAGGGTGCATGAGCTTTATAATAACGATAAAGAGCGAAAAGAAAAAGCGATGGATTTATTAAAGCGTGTAAGTCTTATTGATTCTCATTTTTACCGTTACCCGCATGAGTTTAGCGGCGGGCAAAGACAACGTGTTTGTATCGCGCGTGCCTTGGCATTAAACCCGCAGTTTATTATTTGTGATGAATCGGTTTCCGCGCTTGACGTATCTGTGCAGGCACAGGTGCTGAATCTTTTAAACGATTTGAAAAACGAATTTAAGTTTACATATATCTTCATCTCACACGATTTAAGTGTGGTTAAATTTATGAGTGATAGAATGATTGTGATGAACAAAGGGAAGATAGAAGAGATGGGCGATGCCGATGAAATTTGCAATAACCCGCAAAGTGAATACACCCAAAAGCTAATTAGCTCTATTCCTAAGGGAAGTTTAGAGGATATTAAAAGTTCTATTGATAAAAAAAAAGAATTAGCGGTATAGATGGCGTTTAAAGTTTATACCAAAACCGGCGATAAAGGGCAGACCTCTTTAATTGGTGGCACACGTTTACCCAAACACCACATACGTATTGAAGCTTACGGCACGGTGGATGAATTAAACAGCTGGATAGGCTTGTTGCGCGACCAAGCTATTGATGAACGCAGCATAAAAACTTTATTAGAAACACAAGACCGTCTTTTTACTATTGGGTCTTTGCTGGCAGCAGACCCATTGAAAAATAAAATGAAGCTGCCCGATATAAAAGAAGAAGACATTGTGTTGCTGGAAAAAGAAATTGATGTCATGGAAGAAACCTTACCTCCCATGAAAAGCTTTGTATTGCCGGGCGGGCATACCATTGTATCTTATTGCCATTTGGCACGTTGTGTGTGCCGCAGGGCAGAGCGCGCGGTATTGCGCCTTGCCGAAAACGAAAAAGTAGAAGAGCTTACCTATAAATACCTCAATCGCTTATCAGATTATTTGTTTGTGCTATCGCGCAAACTCTCTCAGGATTTAAAAGCCGGAGAAACCCCCTGGGTGCCGAGGGTGTAGCTTAAAAAAACACTTGAATTAGGTGTTACTCAACATACGTCTCATTAATAACTGTCTTAACGTTGTAGATTTCTTTTTCTGTAAGATTGCCCAAAATTTTTATAATACGTTGCCGGTCAATTGTTCTTATTTGGTCAAGTGCAACCCATCCTTTTGTTTTGTTATGCTTAACAGGAACTCTTGTTGGGTAGTTTTTTGAATTGCTGGTCATGGGTGCAACAACAATTGTGCGCAAATATTTATTCATTTCATCAGGAGAAATGATTACACACGGGCGAGTCTTTTTCATTTCGCTTCCCATAGTAGGGTCAAGATTAACCAAAACAATTTGATATTGCTTTAAGTCCATTCTTCAAAATCTTCGTCACTAAATACGTCAGCCATTAATGATTTATCGTCGCCGTTTTCGTGCATTTTTTTAAACGATTTTTCCCAGCCCTTTCGCGCGGCTGTTTTTGGCTTCAAAATAATAAAACCCTTTTCAAGAATTAGTTCAATAGAGTCTTGAATATTATACTTTTCCAGTAAAGTTTTAGGCAGCCTAATTCCTTTAGAGTTTCCAATAGATATTAAAGATACGTCCATAACCTGTTTATTTATGTAATTACAAAGTTATTACATTTAATTTGAAACGCGAAATTTTGTTTGTGCTATCGCGCAAACTATCTAAGGATTTAAAAGCCGGAGAAACCCCTTGGGTGCCGAGGGTGTAGGTTTTGTAAAATGCCCGCATCATACACACAGGGTATTGGTTGGTAGCAAAAGTTAAGTCCACTGCTGCTTTACTTTATACTTTTTAAGTTCTTTATCTCGAGTGATTAATATTAAGTCTTCCGAAATTGCCTGAGAAACAATCAGCCTGTCAAATGGGTCGTTGCTATGGTTGGGTAATTTTGACAACGTTATAAGATGGTCATAAGTTATGGGAACAATATCTATTTGATTTCTATCTGCATAATCAAATAATTCTTCGAGAGAGATATGTAGTGTTAACTTACCAATTTGTTTTTTGATGGTAATTTCCCCATAAACTTGCCGAACTCAAAAAACAAGGTTGGCGAATATCTTTAATCTTGTCCTTTACGGAAGCAGGTAATTGAGAGTCGCCCGAAACAAACCATAAAAAAGCATGCGTGTCAAGCAGGAATGCCATTACATATAACCTTTAAATTCGTTTAAAGGCGCGTCAAAGTCGGGGGATAGTTTTATTTTGCCTTTTGCATAACCAAATTCACGCGTTTTAAGTTTAGATTTTGTTTTACTTTTCTTTTTTAAGAATTCAACAAAGTCAGCCACTTCATCACGAATTGACTTAGGCAATGAATTAATTTCTATTTTTAACGAAGTGTTTGTCATAATACAAATGTACAAAATTTTGTTTGTGCTATCGCGCAAACGCTCTCACGATTTAAAAGCTACTGAAACCCCAGGGTGCCGAGGGTGTAGGTTTTTTAATCACAAGATATTCCAAATAAATCTAACCCTTCTGCCCAACGCCATTTCAAGATGCCGTCTTTTTGTAAAACAAATATACTTCGACTAGGGTATAGGCATTTTGTTCTTTCGGGAAAAGCTCTCCATAAAAAATCATCGCTATAAGCAAAATACAACGAATCTACATCTGCAAAAACTCTTGTTTTTATACTATCAGAATAAGTGCCTTACTGTTTTTCATAAAATTGATTAATCTTCCTTTCAATTTCTCTATAATCTTCTCTATAATTTAATTGTATTAATTTACTTGAACAAATAAGTGGATGCCCATATTTAAGCGTATCAAATTTATTAATGGAGAGAGCAATAATATTAGTTTTACATTGTTCGAGCGAAACAAGAACATCCTTTATATTTACTTTTTGAACTCCTTTTGTTCCGTAAACATAATAGGTAGTATCAAAATGCTTTTTAATTTCAGTCTCAAGTTTTTTGTTTTTTAGTAAGGCATAAACCCCTGATGTATCATAATAATTACATTTTTTTGAGTAAGGAGGTATGAAAATAGAAATACCTATAGAATCTGTTGACGCAACAGCATTAAAAATAGAATCTAAGATTCCCTTACCACCATCTGGGTTTAATTCAATAGTAATTGCAGTAGTTTTTGAGGACAATTCATATACTGAGAAAAAAGAATTTTTTACTTTTAAGAATGAATCTATATTGTTCACAGAAAAATCTGTTTGTTTTTCAGGCTGTTGTGAACAAGAAATAAATAATATATTTAAAATAATGAATGTTGCCAGTGCCTTCATAAAATTACCCCTAACTCCTTTAATATATCTAATTACTTCCAAATATATCAAAAAACAAAAATGTAACCCGTAATCTTTACTTTAAAAGTGATAATTGTGTACATTAACGAGAGGAAAGTGTATTTCCAATGTAGGAATGTGTACATTATCACTTTTGGAGTGTACTTTACAGTTATAGGAGCAACTTTTAATGTTAATTTTACACCTTGCAAATGATGAAAAAGAAAAACATAGCCATATTGGGAAGTACCGGAAGCATTGGCACACAAGCCTTACAGGTTATTAAAGCAAATCCCGGTTTCTTTTGTTGCGAGGTGCTGGTTGCCAACGGCAATGCCGATTTACTGATTGAACAAGCCATTGAGTTTAAGCCCAACGCCGTTGTTATAGCCGATGAAACTAAATACCAAGTTGTAAAACAAGCACTTTCTGCGCATGATATAAAAGTATTTGCAGGCGCTAAATCGGTTGAGCAAATTGTGGAGATGGAAACCATTGATATGGTGCTTACCTGCATGGTTGGCTTTGCCGGCTTGCCCTCTACCATACATGCCATAAAAAACAAAAAGCCAATTGCCCTTGCCAATAAAGAAACGCTGGTAGTAGCGGGTGAGTTAATTACCAAACTGGCACAGGAAAACGGTGTTAATCTTTATCCGGTAGATAGCGAGCACTCGGCTATTTTTCAGTGTCTGGTGGGTGAGTTTGATAACCCTATTGAGAAGATTTATTTAACTGCCAGTGGCGGTCCGTTTAGAGGAAAAACAAGAAACGATTTACTAAACATTACCAAACATCAGGCGCTTAAACACCCCAACTGGACTATGGGTGCAAAAATTACCATAGACTCTGCCACCCTTATGAACAAAGGACTTGAGGTAATAGAAGCCAAATGGTTGTTTAATATAAAGCCCGAGCAGATAGAAGTGGTTATACACCCGCAAAGCATCATACACAGCATGGTGCAGTTTACCGATGGCAGTATTAAAGCCCAGCTTGGTTTGCCCGATATGAAGCTGCCGATACATTACGCATTTAGTTACCCTGATAGAATTGCCACACCCTTTGAGCGTTTTGATTTTACTAAATATCCTTCCTTTACGTTTGAGAAGCCCGATACTCATACCTTTGCCAATTTAGCTCTTGCTTATCAGGCACTTGATAAAGGTGGGATTATGCCTTGCGTACTGAATGCCGCCAACGAAATTGCTGTGGATGCCTTTTTAAAAGAAAAGATTTCTTTCCTTAAAATGAGCGAAGTGGTAGAAGCATCTATGGGTAAGATTGCGAATAAAAAGAATCCGTCTTTAGAAGATTATTTTGCTTATAACACCGAAGCCAGAGCCATAGCCACTTCTCTTATTTAGTTTGGGTACTTAGGTAATAAAAAAAGAGGTGCTGGAAAAAAATATTGCCTTAGTAGTTTTTACTCTTTATCAAGGTATTCTTTTTCTTTGGGAGCAAGCTTACCTGTTATCTTAAATTCGGTACGACGATTGGCAGCTCTGCCTTCTTCGGTATTGTTATCTCCCACGGGTTTTGTTTCGGCATAACCCTGAGCTTTCAGTCTTTCAGCCGAAATTCCTTTTTCCTCCAAATATTTTATTACGCTTTCCGAACGTTTTTTAGAAAGGTTGGCGTTGTATGAATGGCTTGCTTTATTATCCGTATGCGAACTGATTTCAATAATAACATCCGGGTTTGTTTGTAAAAAAACTACCAGCGTAGTATCTAAGGCTTTTTTAGAGCTTTCGGTTAAATCATACTTATCTGTCGGGTAACTTATGCTGCTTAATACAATAGGTTTTTCTATAACCATTTCCTTTAATACAACCGCATTTTGTTTTAATATTTGAGAAGAAGCAATATCCTGCGTGCTAAGATCTTTCGCGCTGTTCAGGTATTTTTCTTTTTCATAAACCACCTGATAGTCCCTGCCTGCTTCCACATTCATATCATAGGTGCCTTGTGCTGTGGTTTCGGTAGATTTAATAAATACATTATCTCCCCAGGGCGATTTTATATATAAAGATACCTTGGCATCTTTAATAGGATTGCCATTCTCATCGGTTACAACTCCTTCAATATTTAGTTTTACGTATTGTGTTTTATTAAAGGCATAAATATCATCACAGCAGGTTTCACTTTTTTTAGGAGCAACACCGCCTTTTCGGTTAGAAACAAAAAAACCTTGTGTTTTATCTTTTCCCTCCACATAATAAATATCATCCGTATTTGAGTTGATAGGCGCGCCAATGTTTTCCGGAGCGGTAAAATGTTTCATTTCTCCGCTGGCTTTAAATACATCTAAACCGCCTAAGCCCGGCCAGCCATTCGAGCTGAAAAATAAAGTGCGGTTATCATTATCATAGTATGGTGTAAGTTCATCGCCGGTGGTATTTATGGTACTGCCCGCGTTTTTGGGGTCGCTATATGTTTTCTTTTTAAAGTCGTAAATAATAAACCAAATATCCAAACCGCCTTTTCCGCCCGGTCTGTCGCTTACAAAATAAATAACTTCATTTTGCTTAACCGATTCAATAGAAGTAGTAGGTTGTGTAGAGGTAAATGCAGGATTGTTAATGTTTTTACCAAGCGGAGCCGGTTCGTTCCAGCTGCCATCTTCTTGTTTAGAGGTAAGATACAATTCGCATATCATTTTGTTTTTGTAGTTTCTTTTGCAACGGGTAAAATAAAGTCGTTTGCCATCAGCGGAAAAAGCCGCGTTGGTGTTGTTGAAGCCTTCTTTATTAATAGCCCCTTCATACTCGCCATTAAAAGTCCATTTACCATTTTCTTTTTTAGCGGTATAAAACTTTTTGTAAGCTCCCACGGAGGTATCTGAAGATGACTGAACGGTGTATACTTTTTTATTTACGCGTACAGATGAATATAACAGCGTGTTTGTATCCAACAAAACGGGCGAGTGCTCTACATGAATTTTATTGATGCTGGTGTCTAAATGAGTAACCGCTATTTTTTTTGCTTGTTTAGAAAACGAAATAGCGGAATCGCAACCTGTAATTTCCGCTTTCATTTGTTTTTTATACTGAGAGGCTTCGGGACCTTTAGCTTCTTTTTTAAACTTGGCGAATTGTTCTTTGGCTTTATCGCAATTACCATTCATTTTCAGCATTAAGGCATCATAATACAAAGCCAAGTTGTTGCTTTGATTACTAAGTCTGTAAGCCTTCTCATACCAGTCTTGCGCGTTTACATAATCTCGGTTCGCGCGATAAGCCTCGGCCAGTTTATAAGCAACTTTAGCGTTATCGGGTTTTAGTTTCATGTACTGACCAAAATATTCCGCGGCAGCGTAATAATCTCCCTGTGTAACGGCTGCATTGCCCAATCGTTTGCACTGACTCGCTTTTAAGTCTTGTATTTGCAGGGTATCTTGCGCCTGTGTATAAAACCCAAGCAATACAAACAGAAAAGCAAATTGGTATATGCGTTTAATATCTATCACAAGGAATTTGGGTTTTGGTTAAATGTGTGCTGATGCCGGTGTATATAAATGATAATTCCAAGGCGCCTCTATACCCGCTTGCTGTATGCAGCTGAGAAACGTTAAAATCATAACTAACACCTCCGTAATAGTTTTTATAATTAGCCCCTATTACGGCAAAGAAAGCGTCTGTTAAGTTAGAAAAACCTTGTCGGCCATACACACCCACAAAAACGGCTTTAGCAATAGAATAGTCGGCGCCTAAAGAATAAAAAGCACGGGCGCCAAACAAAAACTCCGACGCTTTTTCTGTCCCCATCATGCAAAGGGAAGGTTGTACCGTAATTTTTGGTTTAAGATACCAGGTAACCCCTAAAGAAAGCACCTCACGTGCTGCCAACTTATTGCTGGTAGATAAAAAAGTTTCTTTTGGGGAATTAACATGATACATGGCAAAAGCCGTAAATAACTCTAACTTATCTGTTAGTTTTCTATCATAACCGGCACCCCAGTTTAAATCGAAATAATGCAGGCGATAGCTTAGGTTACTTTCTCCGTTTGGAAGACTGGAATTAAATTGTCCTGTACCCCAGTCCAATTGATCGGGAAAGGTTTGGTCTTGATTATAATTTTTCATGGTAATGCCCGGTTGCACACCAATGTGAAATGTGTTTTTCCCTAATGTTTTATGATAGGCCAGAGATAACTGAATGCTGCTCTCCTGCAAACTTCCGCCCGATTTATCATTAATAATAAGCAATCCTCCCGAAATTTTCTCGTTGTGTACATAAAAGTTCATATCGCCGCCAACCGATTGGGTAGTGTATGGTTTGGTAACCTCTTTCCACTGACTGCGATAATTTGCCATGGCACGCCAATCACCATCATAGTTTCCGGTATTAGATGGGGAAATAGTTAAGGGTGTAGAAAAATACTGAGAAAAATGAATATCCTGAGCAAGTGCTGTTTGCCCTAAAATGATTGCAATAAAGAATGTTAAATAATGTTGTTTCAGAAAACGCTTTTTAAGTTGGTAAATATAAAAAAAATAAATTAATAGTATAACGGTTCTCTGTCTAATATCTTGTGATTTTCTAATTGATTCTTTAAAAGCAAACAAAAGAACCGTTTTAAAACCGGATAATTTTTAGGCTATGTGCGTGGCAGTTTATTGAAATCAGGCAATGGTAATCTTTTGGCACATATGTTTAGTAAGCCAATTAGGTTTTCGGTTTAAGAGGCAGTCTGTAGCCTACGCCAAACTCAATGTAGTTGGCAACGCCCCAATTTGTTTTTAAAGAAATGATGCCCACTATATTGTTTTCAAAATAATATCGGATACCAATGCGATTAAAGATATATCCATCGCTGGTATATTTAGTATAAACATAATACCCCAGCTCTACCGGAAGGCTTAATCTGCCTATGTTATAGGCATAAGCCAACTTTACACCAATTTGCACATTTTGCAATTTGTTTGATATGGTATCTCCCTGAGCCAGTAATTGCGCGTAGTTAGCGGCGTTATAATATACATCAATCCCGGCGCCAAATTTATGAGTGTTACGTTTATTAAAATAATAAGCAGCCGAGTAACTTTGCGCTAAATAACGTTTGCCGCCCGGTTCGCCAAACTGATTAGCTCCTATTGCAGCCCAAAATAAAAGCTCGTGCCTTGATTTTGCTTTGCTGCTTGAATCTATATGGGTAATAGGGGTTTTAATTTTAGAATGAAATTTATAGACAAGGCCTGAGTTTACCGTAACCATATTAACCCCCAGGTTAGGTACCTCGAACCGCCCGTTGGAGGCATGAGAAAAATTAAAGCCGGCTTCCCAACGCAACCAAGAGGTTATATCCCAGCGCCAGTACCATTTAAAAGTTATATAAGCATCTATGGGGCTGCTTATTAATTCGTCTTTATGATTGGTAATGGGGTTAAATCGGACAGGAACATAAGCAAGACCTTCGCCAATGCGTAAGTATAAGCGGAAAGGCTTTGGGTTTTTGTTTAGAGGAATATCATAAAAATAATAAAGTCCGTATACATTGCCCAATTGCTTGGGGTTACCTAAATTGTAATAGTTAAACCCTATTCCTCGCTCCGGGAAGTTATTTTCGTATTGCCATAATTTATTTCCGGTGGCGGGTTTTACATAATTAAGCTCTAAGCCGCTGATATTGCCATTAACCAAATCTCCTATGCTGTTGTGTTGTTGCAGAATGAAGCCGTAGTTAGCAGCGCCGCGTATATAGAAATCGTTTTTATCTCCTTGTTGCGCAAGAAGGGAAATACTAAATAGAAGAACAAACGCTAAGAGAGGTTTTTTTAAAATCACGCGCAAATTTATCTTAAATTAATTCTTTACAAAATATTTAACTTATCGCGTTTTTGTTTTTAAAGATTAACCAAAGAACGAAGGGCGCGCCAAATAAAGAAGTTATAATATTTATAGGTAGGTTAATTTGGAATAAAGGAAGGTTACTTATTACATCACAGAGTAGCAAAAAGCATGCACCCATTAAGATGTTGCCAAACAACTGATGCAGATGATGCGTTGTTTTAAAAATAATGCGTACTAAATGAGGCAGGGCTAAGCCTACAAAACCAATGGGACCGCAATAGGCAGTTACTACGCCGCTAAGTAAGGCGGTTAAAACAAGTACGCAGTTTTTTATACCGGAGATATTAATACCTAATAAGGATGCCTGCTCGTCTCCTAATAAAAGAGCATTAAGCGGTTTAATTAAAAACAGACAAACCGCAAAGCAAATTACTATGACGGAAAACAGAATCATTAAATCAGTATTCATTACATTGCTTAAGGAAGCCATGTTCCAGATGACAAAGTTTTTAAGATGTTGCGCGGTTGATAAGTATTCTAAAACAGATTGCCATGCACCTGCAATAAAACCAATCATCATACCGATTAACAAAATATGTGTTTGGTTGTGAATCTTTTTCGCAACAAACATAATCAATAACAAACCTGCCAAAGCCCCTAAGGAGGAAGCAAGCGGAATACCCAGTGTATGAAAAAACGAATTGCTTATGCCACCACTACCCAACATAAATATGGCTACTGATAATGAGGAAGCAGAATTTACACCCAATACATAAGGCCCTGCCAGCGGGTTTTTAAAAAAGGTTTGCATTAGCATACCCGCCACCGCCAATGATGAACCCGCACAAATGGCAGCCAATGCTTTGGGCAAACGAAATCCTAAAATAATAATGGTTTCTGAATCGTTGGTATGACTATAAAAGCAGCTCCATATTTTATTTAACGGAATAAAAACAGTACCCGAAGCAATATCTAACAGAAATAAAAGAATTAATGAAATAACGAGTACGCTGTATTTTTTGGTAAAGCTCATTTAAGTTGCTTATAGTATTTAAGGGTATGATTGGGCAATAAAGCGGGGTGAAATATTTTTATTAAATCTGCCAGTAATTCATCGGGGTGGTTTAAACCATCCTCCCAATAGGCATTTCCGCCTACTTCGTTTATAAGGGCATTGTTATTATAAAGGTTACGTTTTTTATAGGCGTTAAAAACATCGTAGCGTTTATCAAGCTTAATAACATCTTCTGCGCTGTTGCAATGATGCAGATTAAGCCAGTAATCGGCGTTTATGGCTTTAGCAATTACCTGCTCCAGATTTAAAGATAGACTGCCCGTCTTATCATTATCAGTAAAGATATAATCAGCGCCGGCATCTTTAAATAATTGTGCCATGTTGCTTTTAGCACCAGGCACAAACCAAACATCGCCTGTTTTAATTTCACTGAATACAGTTGGTTTGTGGATACAAGTATCTGTCATACTTTTCAATTGCAGGTAATTCTTTTCGATAGAAGAAAACAAAGAATCTGCTTTTTGTTCCGCATTAAAAAATAATGCAAATGCCTTAGCCCACTCTGCACGGGCAAGCGAGGAGTTCTCATAATAATCCGCGCAAATTAGGGGAGTGATACCTGCTTTTAATAAACGAGCGTCAAAATCTTTTTTAGGATCTCCGCTTGGGTTTGCCAGTATAATGTCAGGTTTACATACAAGTGTTTGCTCTATATTTAATACTCCGTTTTTACTCAGTTGCTGAATGGTATTGTCAGAACATTTTTGTTTAATATAAGGGTTGCAGATATAATCCGCATTATCAACAGCGGCAATGTAATTTAAGCATTGTAAATTAGTTAAAGCTCCCACAAAAACAGAAGCCAGCGAAGCAACCGAGCTTACAGGTGTTTTAATGTAATAGGCATTGGAGCTTAGTTCAGGCTTTTCATTTTTGTACAAAATATATACAACAGAATCTGTCTTTTGGGTGTTGATGTAGGTAACTAAAGCGGAGAAGTTCCCTTCTTTATAAATCTTGAAATAAGATGCGTAGCTGTTTTTTTGTGGATGTGATAATGAAGCGGTGTTTTCTTTATTCTTTTTTTGTGTGTCGCAAGAGGCAAGAAGCAAGAGACAGAAAACAAGAGACAAAAAAAGAACGGAATATTTTTTATTCATAAATAATTAGGGAGATAATTAATGTACAGTATAATTTACTGAACTTTAATCTGAATACCGCCGTTACCTTTAAGAACGTAATAAATATTGGTTAACCACTTAGTAGAATCTTTTTCCGACATGGGGTCTGAAAGATACTCTTCAATTACCACACTATGTTCTAAACCCTTTTCTTTCATATAATCAGCCATTGCCCCGTGTGCATTCGCCATATTAGTATAACCGCCATAATAGGCGATTTGCAAAGCCACATCCGTAGCAGGTACATTAAACTTTTCCCAACCTTTAAGCTCTTGTCCTTCCGGTACAGAAATAACAGCGGCGCATTCGGTTTCTTTTTTTTGTTCATCGTAGGTATAAAAAATACCACTTGGCGGACCGGTATGCTGTACTTTCCTGGTTACAATATCATTAAATATTTTAGGAAAGTTCTCTGCAAAGAAGCCGCTTAGTTTATCAAATCCAAGGGTTGCCTTCTTACCATAATAATTTCTTTCGGGCCAGGTAACCTCTTTTATTTCATAGCCTCGGTATGTTTTAACGGCAGGTGCGGCTTCCATCATTTGTTTAAGTTTAGTTAAGCCTTTTTCAAAATCTCCGCCCAGCATTTTATCCATTTTTCCTTTAAAGAACAGCATCATGCCTCTGCCCATAAAACCTATATTCATGTCCATTGCCCAGGTAACATTAGTTGTTGCACCATCTGGTTTAAAAATAAAATATACATCGCTAACACCTTTGCCATTAAAGTCAAGTTTTTCAGCCACAGTATCAGCACTTATTTTGGTAAGCTCCATCGTTCCTTTACCAACTTCTTTGTTGCCTTCCCAAGCGTATTTATGTCCCACGTTTCCCGCCACGCCCGTAATAATTATTTTCATGGCAGTATCTTTCTCCGCCCATGGCGACCAGCTTGTAAATACATTATAATCGGTTAGTTGAGATTTAATGGCATCTGCCGACGCATTGATATTTTCCGACCTTTGCACTTTTATAACAGATGGTCCGGCTAAACATAGCACCAGATAGATTACCAACAGACCAATGATTACATACAATATTTTTTTCATGATTTCTTATTTAATTGTTTTTTGTGGTATTATGCTGTTCGCCTAAAACTCGAGCCATAATGCTTTATTTTAAAGCAAAAGTATGAATTTTATTAAGAGCCATAAAAGCAATTAACAGAAGCACCTTGTTTCTTGATATGTTTTAATAATTCTTTTTAGCGGAGTGCGTAAAGAATTTACTTTTGCCTCTGTTTGAAAATATTAAGCCACATACTAATTACCTGCTGCCTGTTACTTGTTACTTGTATCTGCTCCGCGCAAGTGTATGAAAAGGAAAGCAAAGATTTTTCTACCAAAAAAAACGTGGATGCCAATACCATTACCCGCATACTCTTCATTTTTGATGATTCCTTCAGTATGTACGAAAAATGGGGTAGTGGCAATAAAACAGATATATCTAAAAAACTGATGGGCGAGTTTTTAGATTCTTTAAAGAATACTCCCAAGCTTCAGGTGGCATTGCGTTGCTACGGGCATCAAACACCTTACCGTCCCAATCGTAATTGTCAGGATAGTAAGCTGGAAGTACCCTTTGATATGGCGCTTACCAATTGCAAGAAAATAAAAGACCGCATTAATAAGCTACAGCCAATGGGCACTACGCCTATTGCCTACTCATTGGGTGAGAGCGCTAACGATTTCCCGCCTTGCGATAATTGTCGCAACATCATTGTTTTAATTACCGATGGTATTGAACAATGCGATGGCGACCCATGTGCCGTATCGATGGCTTTGCAGAAGAAAGGAATTTTTCTTCGTCCGTTTATCATAGGAGTGGGCTTGGATGTGAAGTTTGCCGATGTGTTTGGTTGCATGGGCAAGTTTTATGATGTGAGTAATGAAGCTAATTTCAAGAACGTAATGAAGCTTGTTTTTATTGAAGCCCTCACGCAAACAACCGTACAGGTAAACCTGAATGACATTTATAAGAAACCAAGCGAGACTGATGTTACCATGACTTTCTATAATCAAAAGACCGGAGAGATTATGTATAATTACCTGCATACACTCAACCATCGCGGTAACCCAGACACGCTGGTGTTAGACCCCGATGTAACTTATAAAATGGTGGTGCATACTATTCCTCCGCAGGTAAAAGAAAATATCGTATTGCAAAAGGGCAAGCACAACATCATTCCGCTTGATGCCCCACAAGGATACTTATCGGTACAAACAGAAGGAGCCAATGCCTATAAATCTCTTTCTTTTATTGTTAGAAAAAGCGGAGAGATGAATACGCTTAATGTGCAGGAAGTTGGTTTAAGTGATAAATACATTTGCGGTAAATACGATTTGGAAATATTAACCCTGCCCAGAATTAAATTGCAAAATGTGGAAATAAAGCAAAGCTCAACAAACTCTATTAAAATACCTTCGGCAGGGAGCTTTGGCGTAAACAAAGGTGGTTTGGGCATTGGCAGCATTTATTTAGAGAACGGAAAGAAATTAGAGTGGGTTTGTAATTTGAATGAGAGTTTGGAAACAGAAGTTTTTTATCTTCAACCCGGTAATTATAGAGTTGAGTTTCGTTTGAAGACGCAACCCGAATCAGAAAAATCAGTAGAGAAAAAGTTTACGATAACATCTAATAAATTAACACAGCTAAGTATATTTTAAATTGACATTAAACGTATGAATAAAAACTTCCCTTACACCGAAACAAAAGATACCCGCTCGGGCTTTGGCGCAGGCTTGCATGAACTTGGCAAATCCAACCCAAACGTGGTCGCCCTTTGTGCCGATTTAACCGGCTCCTTAAAAATGGATGCTTTCCTGAAAGACTTTCCCGACAGGTTCTTCCAAGTGGGTATTGCTGAAGCCAATATGATGGGCATTGCGGCGGGCTTAACTATTGGCGGTAAAATTCCGTTTACGGGTACCTTTGCCAACTTTAGTACCGGCAGGGTGTACGACCAAATTCGCCAGTCTATTGCGTATAGTGGTAAGAACGTTAAGATTTGCGCGTCACACGCGGGGCTTACTCTTGGAGAGGATGGCGCTACGCATCAGATATTAGAAGACATTGGTTTGATGAAAATGTTGCCCGGCATGACGGTTATTAATCCTTGCGATTATAACCAAACAAAAGCCGCTACCATTGCCATTGCCGATTATAAAGGACCAGTTTACCTGCGTTTTGGCAGACCGGCCGTACCAAACTTTAGTCCGGCAAATTATAAATTTGAAGTGGGCAAAGCCATTTTGTTGCAAGAGGGTAAAGACGTTTCTATTTTTGCTACGGGGCATTTGGTTTGGAAAGCCATTGAAGCCATTGAGATATTGGAACAGAAAGGCATCAGCGCTGAGCTGATAAACATACACACCATTAAGCCGTTGGATGATGCGGCTATTCTTAAATCGGTAGCTAAAACCAAATGCGTAGTAAGTGCCGAAGAACACCAGATGAATGGCGGTTTGGGCGATAGCATTGCGCAACTGCTTTCTCGTAATATACCAGCCCCACAAGAGTTTGTGGCGGTTAACGATAGCTTTGGCGAAAGTGGCACCCCCGACCAACTGATGCAAAAATACGGCTTGGAGGCAGCCAACATTGTTGATGCCGCGCTAAAGGTTATTGCGAGGAAGGGTTAGGTTTTCGACTGAAAGAGTTTGTTGCTTGTGAGCGTCCATGAAGAATGGTTGAGATTCTCTTACACGATGAAACCTATGGAAATGTTGCCGAACTAATTAATCTTTACAATTGAAAGCGCAGCAATCTCAAAGGGATTAACTCTTCCCCATTTAGCTCATCTTTATTAATTTATTTTTGGCTTCGCAGAATGCTTCGCATTTCTTGCTCTAAATATTGCTTTAGCTGATCTTGTGTTAAGTTAGAGCGTATGGTTCCGTTTACGGATAAAGAAACACCACCTGTTTGCTCAGAAACAATTAACGCAACGGCATCTGTACATTCAGTAATGCCTACTGCGGCTCGATGCCTCATACCATAGTGTGCGGGGAACTGTTCTTTTTCAGTTACAGGTAATACACAACGAGCGGCGATAATACGTTTGCCGCTTATAATTACCGCGCCATCATGCAAAGGAGAATTCTTAAAGAAGATGTTTTCTAACATGCGCTCGCTAACACCACTATCAATAGCTTCACCTGAATTAACATAAACAGCTAAGTCAGAGTTACGTGTAAGCACAATCAATGCGCCTGTTTTACTTTCACTCATTTTAAAGCAGGCTTTTATCAAAGGAGTAAAATCTACTTTGGCATATTGCTCTACAAAGCCACTTTTTGCAGGATAAAAAACACGGCTTAAGAATTTACTCCTTCCAAGGAATTCATTACTACCAATAAATAACAAGAACCTGCGCAACTCCTGCTGAAACACCACAATAATAGCAATTACCCCAACATCAATAAACTTACTGAGGATGGTGCCAAACAGCTTCATGTCTAAGGTGCGCACCACAATCCAAACAACATAAATGAATATAATACCAAAGAAAACACTTACGGCGGGTGTTCCTTTTACTAAATTATAAAGCTGGTAAAGTAAGATGGCAACTAAAATGATGTCAACCGCATCAATCCACCTAAACGTGATAAATAATATGAGAGGATGCAAGAGCACAATTAGCAATTAGTTTCATTAATAACGTATAGCGGACGTTTGCGGATGTCGGTCTGTAGTTTACTGATGTATTCGCCAATAATACCTATGCAAATCAGCTGCACACCGCCGATAAAAGAAATGGCAATCATTAAGGAAGTCCATCCTTTTGGCATCCCTTCTTTAAAAAAAAGATACCCGAATAAAGCATACATTATAAAGAGTGCTGAAATCCCCGATACCACAAAGCCCATGATAGTAGCTAAACGTAGAGGTACATTAGAGAATCCGGTAATACCGTCAAATGCCAATTGAAATAGTTTTTTGTAGGTATAACCGGGTTCACCTGCCGCACGCACATCTCTGTCGTACTCTACAAAGGTTTGTTTAAAGCCAAGCCAGGCAATTTGTCCGCGTAAGAATTTATGTTGCTCGGGCATGTTCTTTAAAACCTCCGCTACCTTGCGTGTCATTACCCTGAAATCACCTGTATCTAAAGGAACATCCACGTTTGAGATACGTGCCAATAACCTATAGAAGGTTTTATAAGCGGTTTTCTTAATAAAGCTTTTGTCTTTTCTTGAACGGCGTTTTGCATACACCACTTCATTGCCCTGTTTAATCAAGCCAATCATTTCTTCAATCAACTCAGGGGGGTCTTGTAAATCAGCATCTATAATGGCTATGATGTTGCCCTTGCATAAATCAACTCCGGCACTAACGGCTATCTGATGCCCAAAGTTTCTGCTGAAATCAATATACCTTACTCGCTCATCAGTCTGCGCCAAGGCTTTTATTAAATGTATAGAATTATCTCTGCTGCCATCATTTACAAACACCAACTCGTAGCTCATTCCTATTTTCTCTACTACGGGACGTAAGCGGGTTACTAAGTTCGGAATGTTTAATTCCTCATTGTAAATAGGTATGATGATTGAGAACTCTACCATAAATTATTTCTTCACTACTATATGTAATTCGTTCAATTGTTCATCACTAATGGCACTCGGACTATCAATCATCACATCTCTGCCCGCATTGTTTTTTGGGAAAGCGATAAAATCTCTGATACCATCACTACCACCAAACAAAGAACACAATCTGTCAAACCCAAATGCCAGTCCACCATGCGGAGGCGCGCCGTACTCAAAGGCATTCATTAAAAAGCCAAATTGGTTTTGTGCTTCTTCTTTAGTAAAGCCAAGTATCTCAAACATCTTGGCTTGTAACTCTTTATTATGAATACGAATAGAACCGCCACCAATTTCTACACCATTAATAACCATGTCATAAGCATTAGCTCGGACCGAGCCCGGACTGCTGTTTAGTAAATCAACATCTTCAGGTTTAGGCGAAGTAAACGGATGATGCTTGGCATGCCACCTTCCCGCTAAGGAAGCCAAAACATTTGGGTCGCCATCATTCCATTCCAACAAAGGAAAATCTATTACCCACAGACAAGAGAATTTATTTTTATCGCGCAAGCCCAAGCGTGTACCCATTTCTAAACGAAGCTCCGATAAAGCCTTACGCGCCTTATCGGCTGTGCCCGCCAATATCAATAGCAGGTCGCCGGGTTGGGAGTTGAATGCTGCACTCCATTTTTTTAATTCTTCTTCGTTGTAAAATTTATCTACCGATGATTTAATTGTTCCGTCTGCATTATGTCTCGCATAAATTAATCCGGTTGCACCAATTTGCGGACGCTTCACAAACTCCGTCAATTCATCCAATTGCTTGCGGGTATATTCGGCAGCACCTTTGGCACAAATACCCACCACCAATTCTGCTTCGGCGAAAAGCTTAAAAGCCTCACCCCCTGCCCCTCTCCAAAGGAGAGGGGAGTCAGGCTCGGAATTTTTCAACTCCACAAACTTCATTTCAAAACGGGTATCGGGTTTATCGTTGCCATAATATTTCATGGCATCGGCATAAGTCATGTGCTCAAGCTTAGGAATATCAATGCCCTTAACGGTTTTAAATAAATGCTTAACCAACCCTTCAAACGTGTTTAAAATATCTTCCTGCTCCACAAAGCTCATTTCGCAATCTATCTGTGTAAACTCAGGCTGACGGTCGGCACGCAAATCTTCATCTCTGAAACATTTTACAATTTGGTAATAACGATCGAAACCACTTACCATTAATAATTGCTTAAAGGTTTGCGGAGACTGCGGCAAGGCATAAAATTCGCCTTTGTGCATACGGCTGGGCACTACAAAATCTCTCGCCCCTTCGGGAGTAGATTTAATCAACACAGGTGTTTCTACTTCTAAAAAATGCAGCTTATCTAAATAGTTACGCGTTTCAATTGCCAAACGATGGCGCAACTCTAAATTCTTTCTTACAATGCTACGGCGCAAATCCAAATAGCGGTATTTCATTCGCAACTCATCGCCACCATCTGTTTCGTCTTCTATGGTAAAGGGTGGGGTAATGGAAGTGTTTAATGTGTGAATTTCAGAAACTGCAATTTCAATATCTCCAGTCGCAAGATTTTTATTTTTACTCTCTCTTTCTATTACTTTTCCATGTACTTGTAGAACACTTTCTCTAGGAAAAGAGCCATGCTCTGTATTGTCAGTAAATAAAAATTGTAATTGTGTAATGCCGTACCTGTCTCTCAAATCAATAAAGGTAAGTCCACCCATCTTTCGGGTTTTTTGCACCCAACCGCAAAGCGTAACAACTTTTCCAATATCATTTTTTGTTAATTCCCCACAAGTATGTGTTCTGTATTTAGTTTCCAAGTTTCTTTTATTTAAAATTTATGTTGCAGTGCTACTTTTATTTGTTCCGTATGATGCTTGCCATGCCATGCATATAAACCCAGCAGCCAAAGCAGATTGAATTTCTTGTCGTATTCAGGGTGGAAATACGCACGCTCGTAATCCTTCTCTTTCAATGTATTCAACAATTCTAAGGCACGTTTATGAACCCCGTTTATAATCTGCAAAGAACCCGAAAGGTCATCATTGTTTGCGTCAACCAGCTTTGCCCAGGTGTTTTCATCATAAGGCTTCACGGTAGGCGTTTCTTCGGTAAGGGTTAAACGCAAACGTATATGAAAATTCAAATGACTATCCGCCACATGATGCACAATTTGTTTAACATTCCATCCCTCCGGACGGTATTTATACAAAAGCTCTTTGTGCGAAAGCCCCTTAACCGTTTGTGCCAGATAAACCGGCAGAATTTCCAACGCATGAATCTGCTTTTTAACCTCTTTTTCATCAAAAGAAGCCATAGCCACAAACTTCCCCGAAGGGTATTTTAACTTTTCTATATCAATATCTGCTAACATGCCATTGATTTTAGAATGCAAATGTAACAAAACACCGATATTTTACCTCAAGTGCTTCGCACAATAAATAAGGTAAGTTTGCGTTCGCTAAAAAGAATACATAAAACAGCTTCCCGCTAATTGCAGAGTATTTATTATGTTTGTATGGTATGATGATTAAAAACAAATTAAGTATAAAAAGAAGTTTGTTGCTGATTGCTTTTGTTGCTGCCAGCCTATCTTCTTTAGCTTTTGATTACAAGGTTTCTATATTGGAGAAAAGCTTTGAGGATGAAAACTTTAATTTTTTTATTCAAAAAGTTGTTGATGCGCGCCTGAATAAAGAAAAGCCCATTGGCGCTTTGTTGGAAGGTTTTTCGTTGAATAAGGAAACGGTTGGTAATGATTCGTTGGGCTATCAAATGACCGCTTTGTTTAATCGCAAGCCGGAGATATTTAATGCTTCTCTTAAAGTATTGATGGTCATAAACCAGCTTAATCTACGCTTTATGAAAAGTGCGGATGGTAAGAAAGAAGAGTTAGAGTTTTCTATCGCCATAGATTATTATCAGTCGGGAGAAAAATCTTGTGGTCTATTATATCAGCAGTTTTTTAAGTTTAAACAACCCGTAAAATCCGCTACCAAGATCGCTAAAGATATAGATAAGGGTTTTACTGAAACGATTAAAAAAGCCTTAACCGATTTTAAAAAACAAATCAGAACAAATAAAGTTATTGTAAGAAAAGCGTTTGATACAGGTATGCTTTTTCAGTTCTTAGAAAACACACCGGCACAAGTAGTAAACAATCAAAATGTGCAAGACGGGCTATATTTCAGTTGCAAAGATTTATATTTTAATAACCCCGGCGTGATAAGCAATTATTCTTTTACCGATTCTACCGGGCTTGGGCAAACACCACTTATTGTAAAAGCTCCCGGTTATTTAATGGAAAGAGTATATGCCATCGTTAGAAGCAAAAGAATATTTGTATACACAGGTGGAGGTAATTATAAAGAGGCTGTGTTTGGCGATGACGGAAATCTGTTTATACCAAGTATTGTAAATAATCTTTTAGTTGCCGGTACAAAAGGAAGTTCGGCTTCTATAGGCATACTAAATAACTTACCTTCAACTACTAAAGTAGTAACACATGCTACTGATTCAACGGCAAAGCAACCTGTAAAACAACCTCAAACAATATATAAAGCTACTGACTTTTTTATAGATTTTGAAACGGGTGATTTGGTTTCTTTAGTACCCTAAGGCTTGTTCTATAATTCCTTTATTCAGGGAAAAATAGTTTATAAAATTTAGACAGGTTTCTACGTTTACTAATGTATTTTTGCGCCACAATTTTTAATTATGGAATTAACCGAACAGGAAATTACACGCAGACATAAACTGGAAGAGCTAAGGAGCTTAGGCATTAATCCCTACCCGCCTGAAGAGTTTACCGTTAACGTTACGGCTGCCGATATTAATGAGAATTACGAACGTGATAAACTAAACTATAAAGACATCAGCATTGCAGGGCGCTTAATGAGCATACGCGATATGGGCAAGGCCGCCTTTGCCGAAATACAGGATGCCACAGGGCGCATACAATTTTATATTAAACGCGATGAGATTTGCCCCGGCGAAGACAAAGTATTATATGATACCGTTTGGAAAAAGCTCTTGGATATTGGCGATTTGATTGGTTTAACAGGCTATGTGTTTACTACCAAAACGGGTCAGATTTCTATACACGTTACCGGGCTGAAATTATTATCAAAAGCATTGCGCCCACTACCCATTGTTAAAACAGATGAATCGGGTGTAGCGCATGATGTGGTTAGCGACCCTGAGTTTCGTTACCGTCAGCGTTATGTAGATTTAATTATTAACCCGCAGGTAAAAGATACGTTTGTAAAACGCACGCAAATTATCAATTCCATTCGTACTACGCTTACCAATAACGGTATGCTGGAAGTTGAAACACCTATTCTGCAAAGTATTCCGGGTGGCGCAACAGCACGCCCTTTTGTTACACATCACAACGCGCTTGATATACCCTTGTATTTACGTATAGCGAATGAACTCTATTTAAAACGCCTTATTGTGGGTGGTTTTGATGGGGTATTTGAATTCGCTAAAGACTTCCGCAATGAGGGTATGGACAGAACCCACAACCCTGAATTTACCGTGTTGGAGTTTTATGTGGCTTATAAAGATTATAACTGGATGATGACTTTTGCAGAGAACTTGCTAGAGAAAGTCGCGCTTGATATATACGGAAATACACTCGTTACGGTGGGCGATAAGCAAATAGATTTTAAAGCGCCGTTTAAACGCATTACCATGTATGACGCTATTAAAGAACATACAGGTATTGACATTAGCGGTATGGATGAAAACCAATTGCGTGATGTTTGTAAACAACTACACATTGAGGTTAACCCAAGCATGGGCAAAGGAAAACTGGTTGATGAAATATTTGGCGGCAAGTGCGAAGGCAATTATATACAACCTACTTTTATTACGGATTATCCGGTAGAGATGAGTCCGCTTACCAAAAAGCACCGCACTACAGCCGGCTTGGTAGAACGTTTTGAGTTGATGGTTAACGGAAAAGAAATTGCCAATGCGTATACCGAGCTTAACGACCCTATTGAACAACGCGAACGTTTTGAAGAGCAGGTAAAATTGCAAGAGCGTGGCGATGATGAAGCCATGTTTATTGACCAGGATTTTTTACGCGCGCTTGAATACGGAATGCCTCCTACTTCGGGTATTGGTATCGGTATAGACAGGTTAACCATGTTGCTTACCAATAATGCTTCTATACAGGAAGTTCTTTTCTTCCCGCAAATGCGACCTGAAGCAAAGCCAAGTGCGCATGAAGGAGTAATTACAGACACCTCTAAATAAAAAACAAAAAGAGTCTGTAAATAAGACCGAGAAGCAAGAGCAAATAAAAGAAGCTTAAAGCGATTCTTTTATAGGGCATTCTCTTATAACTCTTTAAGCTGTTTCTAATGTACGAAGTCTTTTTTTATGAAAAGCTTTGTACAGAGCAATCAGAGTAATAAATGGAATTAGCCATATCAATTTGCATCCGAGCCTATCAATAGCCATCGAAAACGTTCCGCAATCCCAGGCATTAAGTAATATTGAAATAAAAACCAATATCATGATTGCTTTTAACTTTCCGATTATGGAATGTTTTACGATTATTAGAAAAACGAGAAGACATAAGCATAAAATAGTAATCACAATAAATAATACATTAAAAAAATCAATTGCTTTTAATTGTGATTGGTTCTGTCTGGATAAAGTGTAATTATGGAGGTCGTTATTGAAATATTTGAAAACTCGTTCATATAAACGAGTACCTTCAAGAAAACTCCCGTTTCCGTCTCCGATATTAAAATGAATTAGTTGTTGCAAAGTGGCTTTTATAGACCCTTTTATATGCATGATAATATATTTAGGTTGGGTAAGAGTCGCATAAATTATTTCGTTGAACTCTTCTTTTGATTCTTTCCAGCCAATTTTATAAAGCGGACTATTTTCTTTCCAGATAAAATCTAATGCCGTGGTTGGCAGGGAATCTTTATAAGTACATAACTTGTACTTATATGTTGCACAGTTTTCGTCGAGATACTTCTTAAGAATACCTTTATCGACCATTGTTCCCATAAAAAATACGTGCTTTGACTTTGAAAGGGCTGACCCCATAGTTACTATCGAAGCAATGGTTAAAAGAAATAAAATCATAATTCGTAAAGTAGCTTTAGGGTAGTTTTGTTTTTGTAAAATAAAATTTCTTAACACAAATGCTGAGACAAGAATTAAACTAAACAATAAAATATGCGACATATGCATAGCTACTGAAATAAAAAACAAACTATACAGGAAAAATAACGTTCTGCGTTTTACAGCGCCTAACAGAATTAATATTAGGCAGAGTAAAGCAATAGATGTGAAAATATCAGGCATTAACTGACTTACCGTCCATGATAATCCGGTAAAGAAGGAAAGGAAAATAATAGTTAATAGTCCAAAGGGTAGAAATAATTTTTCACCAATGACTTGTCTTACAAGAAGAAAAATCAAATAAGAAAGTATCAGTCCTTGAAAAAATATTACAAACCATAACGACAATCCATTTAAACTAAATAATCTTAAAAATAATCCATAAGTTATTGGTCTGTCAAAAGGAGTTTGAAGCTCAAGTCCTGAAGCGATATAGGTTGAGGTATCGGAATAAACGATTGGGAACCCATTATAGAACGCATCAATGATTAAAAAAAGCGCTCCAATAAGAATAAATACTATAAGCTTAAACTCGCCTTTCATTAATTATTTTATTTCTTTTGCACCGCTGTGTAGGTTTTAGTAGCAGGATTATAATTTATTTCAAAGCTACTTGTTTTAATAACATCTGTATTGCCTTTTATTTTATAAGAAACAAGAACTACCCAGCCTGTTTTAGAAGGTTTTTTTATATCAGTATTAGTTATCTCTATGTCTGCTTTGTTTATAATACTTAAAACTTGCTTGCAAGCTTCGGTAAGCTCTGTAATGGAGTTGGGTTGACCGTAAGTAAAATAATTGGCAATGGCTTCCTTGTGTTTTTTACTGTTTTGTAACTGTGCTTGCAGTTTTTCAAGCTTAGGTAATTTAGTTTTGGGTTGCTTGCAATGCTTTTCAATATTTTCAGTTATTTTATCAAGCTCATCTATGTAAGTAGCATATTGGGGTATTCTGTTACTCGTTTTTAATTGAACCGAATCCCAAGAGGTTTTGTATTTAACAATCAATTCATCTTCGGATAAAACTACGGGCTTTATTTCAATTTTCTTAATGTAGCTTGCCAAAAATGGGTTGTCAAATCGCCTGTCGTGCAGGAAGGTTTTATCGGTAAGTGTTTTTAAGAAAGAAATAATATCCGTCTTTTCCTGTTCGTTTAAAATTATTCCTTTCTGCAAAACAGGGTCACGTATTTCACCTTCGGTATTGGTTTTTGTATAATGGTTTAAAACCTGTTTCAAACTATAGAATCTTCCATCGTGCATATAAGGGTAGGTTACTTCAACATTGCGAAGGCTCGGTACTTTAAATTTAAGATAATCAGATTTTAGACCCGTAATCATTAAACGCCCCGAATCATTAAATGCGGGATTAATGGTAAGTCCGTTATTACGGAAACTGTTATCAGTAAATAAAGGCTCTTTATGACAAGCGGCGCAATTGGCTCTGAATAATTTCAATCCATTCTTCTCCGATTTTGATAGAGTATCTTTTCCGTTAGTGTATCTATCATAACGAGAATCCGCAGAAACCATCAGCGCTAAAAATTGTGAAATTGATTTTAGAAACTTATCGGTTGTAATAACCGTATCATTATACGCCTGCTTAAACATCAGCACATACTCTTTATTCTGTCGCAGTTTTTTAAGCACATTAGCTAAAGTTTCTGCCATCTCAAGCGAATTAGTAATTGGTGCCACCGGCTGCAAATCAAGATGGTTAACACCCCCATCCCACATAAAAGAACTGTTCCATACCAGGTTTTGCAAAGCGGGTACGTTTCGCTTACCAATTAAATTATTAATGCCATGACTAATCTGATGATCTATATGCGCAAAGGCCGCGAAGCGTTGATGGCAAGAGGCACAACTAATGGTGTTATCTTTTGAGAGGATCCCATCGTAGAATAATTTTCTCCCTAAGAGAAAGCCTGCTGGAGTGATTTTGTTCTTACTTAAATCATAAACAGGTTTAGGAAATCCTTTTGGGTTTTTAAACGCGACATCTTTTTGTGTAATGCTAAAGTAGTCATCAGCAATAAAACCAATTGACAGTATACAGTAACTAATTAACAGTAAACAATAACTGTTAATTGATAATTGATAACTGAAAAGGTTTTTCATTTTTCAATCAAACTAAACATGCCTGCATAATTATCAGCAATTGTGGTGGCATTATGGAAATCAACTACCGAAGACAGCTTAGAGAAATCCATAGGGGTTGGCGATTTGAAAAGTTGAAGTATATCTGCTTTAATGTTTATGCTTGTTGAGGAATTAATTTGTATAGAATGATTAAGCCGAAGCGTTACTTTACGGATACAATTATTCGGACTTCTATACCCGCCGATGTGATATTCTAAAATTCGTCCGTTAGATTTGGATAGAGGTGAAGTGCCATCAAACTTTAAAAAGATATAGCCCGTGTTCCATGCCCAAAACATACCATTTATAGGGTCTAAAGCACCTTCTTGTATGCCGCTACAATTATGCAAGCTATCAACTCCTATTATAAAGGTCATATCATCATAGGTTCCGATAGGCACATTCAAATTAATTTGCTTAGAGTCTTCATCCATTTCGTTGATTAAATAATATTCTTTAATCGAGACATAGTCATAGTTTGGAACTACCCCTCTAGGTCCTTCCCCATATTTCCTTAAAACAATATTACTTATGTAATACTTTACATTAGTAACCTTAAAAGGTTGTCCTAGTTGATTCTTATAAGTAGAATCTAAATTTAAAACAGAGTTTCCTGCGTAATTATTGAAACGGATAGTAAGTTTGCCATTGTTGGGTGCAGCAAAAGAGGTAACTATGATAAATACAACTACGCAAGCAGTAGTAATGAGTATTCTTTTAAAGTAGTTCACTCTGTAAATTTAAGGTAAAAAAGACAAAGTAGGGTGCTGTTCCTCTAATAGCAATCCACATCAATCTTCAACCTTACTTTAGCTAAAAGCTTATCCGTTTTAAAGGCAGTGATTATTTTATTGAGTTGTTGACGTACTTGGTTAGAAGAGTAGTTGCGCTCTACCTTTAACAGTATTTGTTTGTGGTATTCATTCTTAATACGACTAACAATAGGAAACTGGGGTCCCAACACACGTTGTTCAAAAACCTTACGTAATTCAACAGCAAACCAATCGGCTGCGTAGCTAAGTGCATCGGCATCTTTACAAATAAATAAGAAACTGAACAGACGGGTAAATGGCGGGTATAAATACTCCTGTCTTTCGGCGAGTAGGGTGTTATACATTTGTTTGTAATCGTGGTTAATTACCCAATTAATTACGGCATGTTGCGGTTGTGTGGTTTGTATAAAAACTTTTCCGTTGGAGTGCTTTCTTCCGGCTCTGCCGCTAACCTGTGTCATTAACTGAAAAGCTCTTTCATGCGAACGAAAATCAGGATAACTTAAAAGATGGTCGGCCTGCAGCACCCCCACTAAGCCCACATTATCAAAATCCAGACCTTTGCTAAGCATTTGTGTGCCGGTAAGTATATCAATATCTCCCGCATCAAACTCTTCTATGATTTGTTTGTAGGCATGTTTGCTTCGGGTAGAATCAATATCCATGCGTTTGGTTTTTACCTCAGGGAAAAGAATACTGAGTTCTTCCTCTACCTTTTGTGTGCCAAAACCACGGTAGCGCAAATCGGTACTTCCACAAGCTACACATATCTTTGGCGGGTTGGTTGTATAACCGCAATAATGACAAGTCAATTTTTGTGTTGCTTTATGATAGATAAGCGATACATCGCATTGCACACAAGTAGGGATGTGCCCGCAGGTAAAGCATTCTGTATAAGGTGCAAAGCCCCGTCGGTTTTGAAACAAGATGATTTGTTCTTTCTTGGTAAGCGCGGCAGTCATCTCGGCAAACAAAGGCTCACTAATTACATCATCTGTTTTTTTACCGTCTTCTCTGCGCATATCAATCACTTCAATAACGGGTAAAGACGATTTACCAAAACGCTCATTCAACTCAACCAAACCATATTTGTTTTGCAAAGCATTGTAATAACTTTCTATGCTGGGCGTAGCAGTCCCCAACAAAACTTTTGCTTTGTGAAGAGACGCTAAATAGAGGGCCGCATCTCTTGCATGGTAACGTGGGGCAGGGTCTTGTTGCTTGTAGGAAGTATCATGCTCCTCATCAATAATAATTAAACCAATGTTGTCAAAAGGAAGAAACAAAGCGCTTCTCGCTCCCATTATTAACTGATGATTTTGCTTGTTAAATGAATTCCCTTTAGCCTCTTGTTGCAAAACAGCATTCCATACTTCCACGCGTTCATTCTCAGAAAAACGTGAATGATATACACCTGCTTTATCGCCAAAGTATTTTTTAATACGACTTACAAGCTGCGTGGTTAAAGCAATTTCGGGTAAGAGATATAGTACTTGTTTACCTTCTGCAAGGGTCTTTTCAATAAGCGCGCAATATATTTCTGTTTTTCCGCTACCTGTAATGCCATGCAACAAACAGGTTTGTTGTGTTTTAAAACTTTCTTCTATTTGTTGCAGGGCTTTATTTTGTGCAGGCGATAACTCTTTTTGAAGATGCGTAGCGTTACTGTTTTCAAACCTGCCTGTTTCAAATTCTTCTTGTACAAATACCTTCTTTTTAATCAGCGCATTAACAACAGCACTGTCAAAATGTTTCAGCACATGGCCGCGTTTTAACCAGGCATTATCTTCTTGCTCATCGCGTTTCGTTTCCTTTAAATAGAACAACAAAACCTCCAGTTGCTTAAAGGCTTTAGTTTCCAGATTGGTAAATAATTCCTGCAATGCTTTTTCATCCGCATAATAACTGTCGTGCAGTTTTATATACGGAATAATCTTAGGCTTGTATCGTTCTTTTACCTCTTCATACAGCAGAATAAGTTTTTTTGCCAGCAGTTGCTTTATCGTTCCCTGCGGGCTCTTAATAGCTAATACTTCAGCTGCTTCCGTAAAAGATAATACGTTTCGTTTTTCAATAGCTTCCAGCAAAATGTATTCGGTATCACTTAGTGCTTTTGTTTTTTCCTGTTCTAAATCAATATCAGGGTTAATAACCAGCTTGGTCTCGCTGCTTAATTTCAATCCCGAAGGAAGGGCCGCATTCATTACTTCGCCTGTGTTGCAGAGGTAGTAGGCACTCATCCAATCCCAAAACGTAAACTGAGTATTGTTTACTATGGGTTGTGCATCTAAAATATCTTCCAGGTATTTTGCCTGATATTTTTCAGGCGGGTTTTCGTGTACGGTTTTAATCAATGCCGTATAAAACTTATTCCTGCCAAACTGCACCAAAGCTCTCACGCCAGGAATGGCAGCTTCATTCAACTCAAACGGAACCCGGTACGTATATAAATTAGGAACCGCCAGCGGAAGCAGCACATCAGCAAAAAGTGTTTTACGAGTCATTAATTCATTTACGATTTTTGTGTTTCAATAATTAAATTGTCAATCATAACATCGTCAATTGTTTCGAAGTGCCTCCACAGTCATGCAAACCCACCCCGCAATAAGCAACACACCACCCAGCGGAGTTAACGGACCCAATATAAACCCTATGTTAATGCCCGTAATGCCTCTGGTAGTAAGCAAATAAATAGACCCGCTGAACAACACAATGCCCGCCACTATCAGGTAAGATGCCACGGTGTATAATTTATATTGCTTGTCTTTGTTTATATATGCCAGCAGCAGCAGCACTATGGCGTGCATCAACTGGTATTTTGTTCCCGTATCAAACGCGCTCAATTGCTCGGGGGTTAATAAACCTTCCTGCATTTTTTGTTTCAATGCATGTGCACCCAAAGCGCCTAAGGCTACTCCGGTAGCACCAAATAATCCGGCTAAGAAAGAGAATGTGTTTTTACGCATGACTTATTTATTTTAAATCAAGGAATTTGTGAATCTTTGATTTCATGTTCTTAATTGAACTGCGAAGGTATATTTAAAATTTCTTTCTTTTTGATTGAGAATGACAAACAAAAAAATGAAAATTAACGCCCCTTCATCAACCTGTTTAAATGATTCTCAATATACTTCTCTGATGTTATTAAAGCGCGCTGTATGCGGCTGGCGTAGCGTATGCTATCCATAGTTTCTTTGTGATGCTCTTCCACTATCTGCTTTTGTTCCTCTATCTCTTTGTTTTTTATATCAAGCTCTGCATAGGCTCTATCTACCCGTTGCTTTTGCTTTTCTATAATAACTTTCTGTTTGTTGGTTATACGCAAGGCACGGAAAACAAAGATCAGGAAACAGGTAACAAATAACAACCCAATGACAACCGACCAAATAATAATTCTTTGTTTTCTGCTTTTTTCTTCGGCAATAGCACTTTGTTTTTCCAGTTCGCTTTTATGCTGTGCATTGGCAACGGCCTCTTTTTTATCAAACTTATATTGCATACTGGCTTGCAGGCTCTTCTTCTTTGTTTCTTCATTATTAAGGCTATCCCTATAAGCAATGAACAACTTATAGTGCTCAAAGGCAACTTTGTAATTACCCAGTGTACTATCTAAGTCAGTTAAACTTTCATAGGTTTCTTTAATATAATCTTTACTGCCAATCTCTTTACTTAATGTAAGGGCTTTACTAAAATAAGATTCCGCCTCATGGATATTGTGAAGTTTGGTATATGCGGAGCCAAGATTAACATAAGAAGTAACTATGCCATCTTTATCCTCAATCTCTTTATACATCCTAAGCGCTAAAAAATAACTCTTTAGCGCTTCAGAATACTTGCCTTGCTTTTTATATACAACTCCCATATTGCCGAATGAGGAAGCTACTCCATATTTATCCTCTATTTCTTTATATATCTCGCATGAAGCATTAAAATTATTTAAGGCATCCTTGTATTTGTTTTGGTTTATATAAGCTACTCCTATGTTAATATAAGAAGTCGCAATCCCTCCTTTATCCTTAAGTTCTTCATATATTTTTAATGAGTTGGTATAACTTTTAAGGGCTTCTTGGTAATTGCTTTGATTATCATACGTGTTGCCTAAGCCATTATAGCATTTCGCAATACCGCTTTTATCTCGCATCAATTCATACATTTTTAATGAAGCAAAATAATTTTTAAGAGCTTCAGGATAATCGCCTTGAGAGAAATGAAGTGTGCCAAGGTTAATGTTTGAGATAGCTATACCTTTTTTAAATTGCAAACTTTCCGCCAAGGCGAGCGCGCTTTTACCATAGGGCAACCCTTTATAAAAATCACCTATTAAAAGATGTTGCCCACAAATTTTATAAAGGTGTTTTACCTTATTAGTATCTTCTTTATCAGTTTTAAGAAGGGTAAGTAAGGAATCTATTTTGTTTTGTTGGGCATAAGAATGCTTCGCTACGCTGGCAATGAGGATAAGAAAGAGAATCACTTTTAGTTTCATAATGAAACAAATATAATATTAAATAAAAATAAGGTGTTTCTCGCACAAACAGCTGCAATTTATCAAGTAACGACAGTTTCTTCGCAAGTAGCAATTAACATTTAGTAAGGTGCAACGGTTTCTTTACGGATAGCAATAAACATTTAGCAGGGTGTGAGGGTTCTTTGCAGATTGAACTAATTAATGGACGGCAAAAAACTTTGGCACGATTTTTATCTATGGAACAGCGGCGATATACTTAGTGGCGATGCCATTTTTGTTTTCGCCTAAAACAAATTAATACCCGTATTTATTCTTCCACAAGTTCTTTAAGAAGACCCTCAGCTCATTCTCTCTTGGGTTATTACCGGGGCTGTATAAGGTAGTGTTGCTTATTTCATCGGGCAAAAACTCTTGTTCGGTAAAGTTCTGTTCGTAAGCATGAGCGTATTTATAGTCTTTGCCATAGTTTAAATCTTTCATCAGCTTGGTGGGTGCATTACGCAAATGCAGGGGCACAGGCAGGTTTGGCTTTTCTCTTGCCAATTGCATAGCCATATTTATAGCCTCATAACTGGCATTGCTTTTAGGCGAAGTGGCTAAATAGGTAGCGCATTGCGAGAGGATAATTCTTCCCTCGGGATACCCAATTACATTAACCGCCTGAAAACAATTGTTGGCAATAACCAATGCCGTTGGGTTTGCGTTGCCAATATCTTCGCTGGCAAGTATCAGCAAACGACGTGCAATAAACAAAATATCTTCTCCGCCTTCTATCATGCGGGCAAGCCAATATACAGCTCCATTTGGGTCGCTACCACGTATGGATTTTATAAAAGCAGAAATAATATCGTAGTGTAGTTCGCCACCTTTATCATATAAAGCAATGTTGTTGGTAAGACTTTCTTTAGCAAGCTCGTCGGTAATAACAATGGTATCTGATTCATTTGCATTCACAACAATTTCCAGCGCATTTAAAAGTTTTCGGGCATCGCCACCCGATACACGCAACAGGAATTCGGTTTCTTTAAGTTCTATCTTTTTATGTTTTAAGAACTCATCTTTGGTAATGGCTTGTAAAAGCAATTGTTCTAAATCGTTTTTGGTAAGGTGTTCCAATACAAAAACCTGACAACGGGAAAGCAAAGCGGGAATTACCTCAAAAGAAGGGTTTTCGGTAGTAGCGCCAATTAAAGTAACGGTACCTTTTTCAACGGCACCCAATAAAGAATCTTGTTGCGATTTACTGAAACGGTGTATCTCATCAATAAATAACACGGGTTTGTTTTGTCCGAAAAAGTGCTGACTCTGCGCCTTGTCAATTACCTCACGTACATCTTTTACACCCGAATTTACCGCACTAAGGGTATAAAATGGGCGCTTTAGCATGTTAGAAATAATATTGGCAAGGGTAGTTTTGCCCACACCGGGTGGCCCCCAAAACAGCATGGATGGCAGCAACCCCTGTTCTATGGCACGGCGCAGCGGTTTTCCGGGAGCAATGAGTTGCTTTTGTCCGGCATAGTCGTCCAGTGTTTTAGGACGCATGCGCTCTGCCAAGGGGGTGTTCATTTATATTAAATTGTTAAAAAATAAAATTCTGTTGAAAACTAAACAAAAAAACAAACATTAATCAATTATTTTTGGCGCAAATATAGAAATGATGTTACAAACAAAATCAATAATAACTACGGCGGCATGTGTGTTGGCTTTTGGCTTGCTTTCTTTTAAAGGAGATAAAGACGCGCTTAATAAAAAGATATACACCCTTCAGGTAAACGAGATGAAAGACGGCCAGCCTAAGAGCAAAAAGCCCATGGAAGATGAGCTTGAGTTTAAAGACGGCAAGGTAATCAGCAATATATTAATAGATAAGCATAATTTTAAATGGATAAAATACACCATTTCAAAAGATAGTACATACGAAGAAGAAGGAGAACAAAAACATGCTATTGAAGCATCGGCATCTTCAACCAACGACCTTAATGAAACCATTGAAATAGCCGTAAAGGTGGATGGTTTTGATATAGAAGGAAGTTATAAATTGAGTAAAAAAGCCGTTCAGAAAAAACTATACGAGTTTACCGGAAAAGAAAAAACAAAAAAGAAATAGTTTGTAAGGTTTTTGGTTTGTATACGACTATAGCTATATAAACTAAGAATTATGCGAAAACTAAACCTACAAGCAACCCTTATTTTAGTGGTTGCTTTTTTTATGAACGCTTGCGCGGAACAAACTAAACCCATAGAAAAACCTAAGATGACAGAAGCAACAAATACTAGTGCAACAGATACCGCCACTTTTGGCGCAGGATGTTTTTGGTGTGTAGAAGCGGTGTTTCAGGAAATGAAGGGCGTTATAAAAGTTACATCGGGCTATAGCGGAGGAGCGGTAAAGAACCCAAGTTATAAAGAGGTTTGTACAGGCTTAACGGGTCATGCGGAAGTATGTCAGATTATTTATAATCCGAATGAAGTTTCTTTTAAAGAGCTATTAGAAGCCTTTTGGCAAACACACGACCCTACTACGCTTAACCGACAAGGGAATGATGCGGGAACTCAATATCGTTCGGTTATTTTTTATCATAACGAATCGCAAAGGGAGTTGGCAACAAAATATAAAGCAGAGTTAGATAAATCAGGTGCTTTTGCTAAACCTATTGTTACAGCTATAGAGCCTTTTACTGTTTTTTATCCTGCCGAAGATTACCATCAAAACTATTATAACCAAAATGGGGATGCTCCTTATTGTCAATATATTATTCAACCTAAGGTAGAGAAGTTCAGAAAAGTATTTCATGATAAATTGAAGTAGAAAACTAATTGTAAATAAAGAAGGCGTTTCAATTTGAAACGCCTTCTTTGTACCTAAATCAAAAAGTAACAATTGTTTTATTTTTTCTCGTTGCTATTGCCTTCGTGTTTATGGCAAGGGCAATTTGGGTTATTACAATGTCCATGGCAATGTCCTTCTCCGTGTTCATGCCAAAATTTATGCATTAGCTTACTGCCCATTCCAAAAATTCCATGCAGATGCGATTCATCATGATGTGTAGCGGCTAATAAATCATATAAAGTTTTTGATTCCGGTGTGGTTGGTGCCTGCAAATTCAATTTTACAAGTGAATAATTAGCTTCTCCCCATGGAATGTTTTTAATAACCACGACAGACTCAATCATCGAAGCCGGTATAGCAACCCAATGATGAAAATTGTGTTTGCTGGCAAATAATACCTCATCTTCTTTATCTGATTTTTTTACAATACCAATGAGCTTTAAATTCGGCTTAAGATTGTTCGTTTTTAGTTTTTCTAAAAAGTCTTTTGTTTTTAATGATTCCATTTTTCTGTTTTTTTAAACTATTAAATATTATATTGACTCGAATGATTCAAAGGTATTTATGAATCTATCTTTTTGTAATGAGTTGGCTCAGTTTTAGGAATGACCTTTATCATTGACATTTGCAGCCTAAGATTTATAACCTTCGCTTTGGCAGTTTTAATAAACATGTTCTTTATTAAATCACTAATCATCTGCTAAATAAACTATAAAAAAACCTTTCATCTGAAAGGCTTCTTTTATTTTCAATAAGCGGATTTAAACTAACCCTGTTCTACCAATACTGGTGCTTCTTGTTTTATTTTACTGATACCTCCGCTAATGCTAAACACATTTTTTATACCCGCTTGTTTTAGTATAGAAGCTGCCATCATAGAGCGGTAACCACCCGCACAGTATATTATATAAGATTCGCCTTTATTAAAATTAGTAATGTTTGTCTGCAATTCATCTAAAGGAATAGACAATGAATTTTTAAGTTTGCCATTTAGGTTTATCTCTATTTTATTCCTCACATCAACAAGGGTATACTCACCTGTTTCTATATAATCTTCCAGCTCATCGGTTTCTAATTGGTTAATAGAATCTAAAGTAAAATCGGCTTCTTTCCAGGTTTCGATACCTCCCTGCAAATAACCAACTACATTATCATAACCAATTCTTGCCAAGCGGGTAATGCTCTCTTGCTCTTTACCCACAGCGGTAACTAACACAAGCGGGGTATTAAATTTTAAGAGCGCGCCTACCCATATTGCATAGCCGCCATCTAAACCAATATTAACAGAGCCTGTTATAAAACCTTTACCAAACTCGCCTGCAGCTCGAGTATCTAAAATCATCGCGCCTTCTTTTACCTGTTGTATTAATTCTTTTAAGTCCATTGCATGGTTCGCTTTTTTAATAGTCGCTTCATAACTACTGTATCCTTCTATATTTATTTTAGCATCTTTAAAGAAGTAGGGTGGGGGAGTAGGCAGATTCTCTGTAACTGCTTTTATAAAAGCATCTTTGCTGATATTCTGCAAGGCGTAATTAAACATCTTTTGTTGCCCTATAGTTGTGGTAGTTTCTTTGCCAATGTTTTTGCCACAGGCAGAACCCGCGCCATGCCCGGGATATACAATCACATCATCGGGTAATGTTTTTATTTTTGTGTTTAAAGAATCATACAGCATAGCCGCCAATTGTTCTTTATCTAAATTACCGCTTAATAAATCTGGGCGACCGACATCGCCAACAAACAACGTATCTCCGGTAAATACAGCGTTTACTTTGTTATGCTCATCATACAATAAAAAGCAGGAAGACTCAATAGTATGCCCGGGAGTATGCAATACCTCTAAGGTAATAGTACCCAACTTAAATTTTTCATGGTCTTGCGCGACTAAAGCTTCATAGCCCGGTTTAGCATTTGGTCCGTAAACAATAACAGCACCTGTTTGTCTGGCAAGTTCTACATGTCCCGAAACAAAATCAGCATGAAAGTGCGTTTCAAAAACGTATTTAATTTTAGCGCCTCTTTGTTTTGCTAAATCAAGATAAGGATACGGTTCTCTTAATGGGTCAATAATGAGGGCCTCTCCTTCAGATTCTACATAGTAGGCTGCCTGAGCTAAACAGTTTGTGTAAAGTTGTTGTATAAACATGGCTTTATATTTTAAAATGCTTTTAGATTGTCGCTTAAATGCCACTCTGCGTAAGAGGTTGGTGTTTCATCCAAACGCAAAGCAATTAACTGATGTTTTATATTAAAAAAATGCAGGAGACTGTTCTTTATTTCAAGAAGCATATTCTCGCAGGTAGGCTGAAAAGGAAGAAGAATTATTTTGTTGAACTGCTGGTGCAATACCTCTACTTTATTGTGAGGTGAGTTGCCATTTAAAACCAACGCATGGTCAAAACGTTCAACCACTTCTCTTTGTACTATACTTTTTAAATTACCGAAATCAATTACCATTCCGTTTTTAGGATTGTTTGTTTCCTGCAAAGGAGAACCCGCTATGGTAACTGCTAAATGATACGTATGCCCGTGAATATTAGCGCATGGACCATCATGTCCATATAGTGCGTGCGCCATATCAAACATAAACTTTTTAGTAACCCGTATCTTCTCCGCTTCCATTATAAGGTTCCTCGCTTCCTTTGCTCTTCTTCTATGCTTTCAAACAATGCCTGGAAGTTACCTTTACCAAACGACTTAGCTCCTTTGCGTTGTATTATTTCAAAGAAAAGAGTTGGTCGGTCTTCCACAGGCTTGGTAAATATTTGTAATAAGTACCCTTCCTCATCATGGTCTACCATGATACCCAAACTCTTCAATGTATTTAAATCCTCTTCTATAACACCTACGCGTTCTGCCACGCTATCATAATACGTGCCGGGTACATGCAAAAACTCTACGCCTCTTTTGCGCATTTCAGTTATTGAATAAACAATATCATTGGTAGCAATGGCAATGTGCTGGCAACCCGGACCTCTGTAAAAATCTAAATACTCTTCTACCTGCGATTTTTTAACTCCTTTAGCGGGTTCGTTAATAGGGAATTTAATTCTGCCATTTCCACTTGTCATTACTTTGCTCATCAGGGCGGTATATTGGGTAGAAATATCTTTATCATCAAATGTAATCAGGTTGGCAAAGCCCATTACCTCTTCATAAAATTTAGCCCACTTATTCATGGTACCCAACTCCACATTACCCACCATGTGGTCAACATATTTAAAACCAATCTCACTTGGGTTATAGTCTGATTCCCACTTCACATAACCGGGCATAAACACTCCTTTGTAATTTTTACGTTCTATAAACAAATGGATAGTTTCTCCGTAGGTGTGAATGCCCGATTTTACAATCTCGCCATGCTCATCTTTTACAACTATTGGCTCTAAGAATGATTTGGCTCCGCGCTTGGTAGTTTCTTCATAAGCCTTGCGTGCATCATCAACCCATAAAGAAATATATTTTACACCATCGCCATGTTTACGCACGTGGTTAGAAATCTCGCTCTCAGGGTCGAAAGAAGTAGTTAGCACCAAACGAATTTTATCCTGAACCAATACATAAGATGCCCTGTCGCGCAAACCTGTTTCCAAGCCTGCATACGCTAAGGATTGAAAACCAAAAGCTGTTTTGTAATAATGGGCTGCCTGCTTGGCATTGCCCACATATAACTCCACATAATCTGTTCCGTTAATGGGGAAGAAATCTTTTGCATCTGCAAATACTTTTTCGCCGCTGTAGTTATAATCTTTTACTGCTGTTAAGTCTTTCATAATATATTTATTTAAATGATTTTATATTTTGTTAGAAAACTCTTCGCTTCTCCATGATTTATAATAGTCTCCAATTTCCATATCCAATGCATCTTTGGTAATCTTAACCGGATTAAAAGGGTCTATCATTACCGCCAATTCATTAGTTTCTTTTTTACCGATACTGCGCTCAATAGCTCCCGGATGCGGACCATGAGGCACACCACCCGGATGTAAGGTAAACTGACCGGGAACAATGTTATTACGACTCATAAAATCGCCATCCACATAATATAAAATCTCATCCGAGTCTATATTGCTGTGATGATAAGGCGCAGGAATGGCGTTAGGATGGTAATCATACAAACGGGGCACAAAAGAACACACCACAAAATTTCTTCCTTCAAAGTTTTGATGAATAGTTGGCGGCATGTGCACACGCCCGGTTATCGGTTCAAAATTAAAGATGCTGAAGGCATACGGATAGTTATATCCATCCCAACCTACCACATCAAACGGATGCGTTTCATATACATACGGATAAATCAATCCGCGTTTTTTAATCAGAATATTAAAGGCGCCTGTTTCTTCGTGTGTTTCTAAGTTTTGCGGGAACCTGAAATCTCGTTCGCAGAAAGGAGAATGCTCCAGCAACTGACCGAACTCATTACGATAGCGTTTAGGCGTATGCACCGGACTGTGCGACTCAATAAACAAAATACGGTTCTCCTCACTCTTAAAAGTAAGCTGGTAAATGGTGCCGCGCGGAATAATTAAATAATCGCCGTAACCAAACTTAACCGAGCCATACATAGTTTTTAAAACACCCGAACCTTTATGCACAAAAAGCAACTCATCGGCATCGGCGTTCTTAAAAAAGTATTCTTCCATCGATTGAGATGGGGCGGCAATGCCAACCGCTAAATCGTTATTTATAAAAAGTGTTTTGCGGCTGTTTAAATAATCTTTTTCGGGCGTAGCTTCAAAGCCCAGAAAGCTCATCGCCTTCATATTATCTTCAATGGCAATTTCGGGTTTTACCGAAAAGGGCTTGCCCATTTTATGCACCCTGGTTGGCGGGTGTACATGATACACCAATGAAGAGGTGCTTGCAAAACCCTCGGTTCCAAAAAGTTCTTCGTTGTATAAGGTTCCGTTCTCCTGACGGAAAACTGTGTGACGCTTGCTAGGTATAGTACCCTGTTGCTGATAGATTGGCATGGCAGTTTATTTGTAAACAAATTAACGGCAACAGGCCACGAATAAAAATGATTTAGGTCAGCTTAGCAAAAAATAGAGGTATGATTATTGTTTGCTTTTGGGGCGTTCCGTTGTTTACAACGGCGGGCTTTACGCGCTGCACGGCAGCTTGCTGCAATCCCTAACGTATTTTTAAGTGCAGGCATTTTTATCTTTTTAATTCTTTCATTTTCTTATAATATTTCTTGAAATCATCTTTATCAAGATTAAATAATTCTATGATGTTATTAACAGGTATAAATTTAGAAATAAGTGTAGGCATTACTTTTTTTCCAGCAACATTTAGTTCACAATAGTAGCTTATAATTGAGAATAGATTAGATCTGTAATAACTTGTAGCTTCAAAGAAACATTCATACTCTTTCTTATCCAATTTAATTTCATTGAACACCCTTTCATCATAATCTACATAAAAACCACATTCTTTATACATGTCTGCCATTCCTAAAAAAAGACGGAATTTTTCATTATTTTCTGAATAGGTATCAAGCACATTTTTCTTTTCTTCAATAGGTTGGTCTATTTTTAAAGCCTCCATTATTAGAGAAATTTCTTTTAAGGCGTCTTCCTCATTAAGTTTAACTATATAACCAAGCTTCTCCTCATCCAATTGCATTTTTAGTAAGGCCTCATATTTTCTGAATTTTTCATTTTTTAAAAGTGAATTATAGAAATGTTTAATTAATGTACTATGTAAATCTAATAGCTTAATCATCATATGCCTTGGTATATGGCTATTCAATAGTCTATTTATTCCTTTAATTCTTTTAATATCAAAGCCTTCTGAATGAAAGAATACAAATAAAGCTTTTACTGATTCTTCTAAGCTAAGTATAAGATGGGATATAGCTATACCATATTCACTTAATTCGTCATTAGAAAGTACTTGGGCAACCTTATAGTGCCTGTCTGAATTTTCTTTTAGTAGTTGGTAGAACTTTTTACCTTCATCAACAGTAAGAGTATTAAAATCCTTTTTCAATGTAAGTTTATTTAATGATGGAAACTCCGCTAGCGCATATCTGCAATTCGTGTTATACCTAAACAAATCTACTAATTTTATACTTTGTCTTAACCAACCTCCCCATTTCCGGCACAAACAGTTGCTATTTATCAAGTAACAACAGTTTCTTTGCAAACTGAATTAATTAATGGACAAAAAACTATGGCACGATTCTTACCTGTAGTATAATGGCAATATAAACCATAAAAACTAAAGCGCATGATAATACTATTAAAGTCTGCCTAAATTTATCTCAGTAAAAAATATTCATTTATTTTCCGGTAATTTTACCAACCTGTTATGCGTCATCCTTTTTTATTTTACCTGCTTGTTTTGCTTATTACAGTTTCTGTATCTGCACAAACCAAAACCTTTCATAACCTTAGTACCTACGAAAAACGTTGGGCGCTTGCTCATCCGTTTGCAGCTATAAAGGTAAAGCATCATCAGGCGGAAATGTACGCCGTTTATAAGGAAGTAAAACAACAAAAACTGCTTGATACCTTTGAGAATGGCGGTAAGCTGGATGCCTTCAGACATACCTTTGCGATGGCTTATTTCAGCAAATATGTGCGTGCAACCAAATTGCGAAAACTTGGCAAAGCGCACGAGAAAGCTAACCATTGGCAATACCTACATCATTTGCCGGATGAAGACGGAGAGCTATCTGATTCACTCTCATCGGTTATGGATTTAAAGAATAACGATATATCCCTATCGCTTGCCAAAGAAGTAAAGAAATTAAACACGGAAGAAATCAAACAAAAAATAATAGACCTTATAAAGGCAGGCGGTGTTTTTATTATCAAGCGAAACACACAAGGGCGGTATGTAGATTGCAACAACCAAATCATTCCTGCCGAAAAACTAAAGGGTTGGAATACCCCTAAGTGTTTGATTAGTTCTAAATAGTTGTCATGAAAGTAAAATAAAACACAACTACTTCCCGCTTTTTTTCTGCTCCCACATGTTTAGCAGTTCTACTACTAATGAGAAACCGAGTGCTGCATACACGTAGCTTTTTTCAATTTCAAAGCCGGTAAAGGTTTTTATAGAGTCGAAAATTAACAGCAGGGCTATTACCAATAAAAAAGTAAGTGCCAGCATTTTTATTCGTGGGTTACGGTTTATAAACCCTGATACCGCACCCGAAAACAATATCATTACCGCCATAGCCGCTATAACGGCGGTAGCCATTATAATCAGGTTTTTTGATACCACAAGGGCTGTTAAAATAGAATCGAAAGAGAATACAATATCTATCAAAATAATTTGAATGATGATATTGGTAACACTTATTTTTTTTATGCTTGATTTGTGTTCGGCATCTTCTCCGTTAATTTTTTCCATTATCTCCCCACCTGTTTTATACAGCAGGAATATACCGCCTGCCATAAAAATTAAATCGCGCAGGGTAATGCCATGCCCCGCAATGCTAAACAAAGCTGTTTCCTGATTAGAGAGATAACTTAACGTAAACAAAAGCGCAATACGAATAACAACAGCCAGCAGCAAACCGGTGGTGCGTGCTTGTCCTCTTTGGCTGGCAGGCAATTTATCGGCAATGATGGCAATAAAAATAATATTATCTACCCCTAAAATAATTTCTAAGAACGAGAGGGTTAAAAGGCTAATAAGTCCCTGGGCGGTAAAAAGATTAGCAAACATGTCGGAAAAATTCATAAGACAAATGTACTTATTTTAGCTCCACCCAAAAATCTCTTTGGCATTGGCAGTGGTTATATTGCCTACATCGCTTATGGAGCAATTTTTTATTTCTGCCAGCTTAGCGGCAATAATGCGTATGTAAGAAGATTCGTTTCTTTTGCCGCGATAAGGAATAGGCGCTAAGTAAGGCGCATCGGTTTCTAATACCAAGTGTTTTAAATCTATGTTGGCAATAGCTTTATCCAGTCCGCTGTTTTTAAAGGTAAGTACGCCGCCAATACCTAATTTAAAACCAGTCGCTTCAATTATTTTATTTGCCTGTTCTTCGTTTCCGCTAAAACAATGAAAGATACCTTTGGGTAATTTTTTAAAACTACATAGCATCTCATAAATCTCATCAAAGGCATTACGACAATGAATTACTATAGGTAAATCAAACTCGAATGCCCAGTTTATTTGTTGGGTAAAAGCATCTACTTGTTGCGTGTAAAAAGTTTTATCCCAATACAAATCAATACCGATTTCGCCCACAGCAACATACTTTTTTGCCTTTAATAAATTGTAGGCAATGGTAAGTTCTTCCAAGTAATTTTCTTTAACCGAGCAGGGATGTAAGCCCATCATAGGAAAACAGTGCTGCGGATATTTTTCGCAAAAAGCATGCATCACATCAATAGAAGCAGAATCTATATTAGGCAGGAAGAATTTTTCCACACCTGCATTGATAGCTTTTTTAATTACCTCGTCAATATCACTTGTAAACTCTTCCGAATAAAGATGGGTGTGGGTATCGATGAACATTTGGTAAAATACTTAAACGAATTTCTCGCCCTTTTGTACTTTCACATCATTCACAAAATTGCGAATCTGCTGTTCGTCCTGCTTTTTGCAAATCAGTAATATCCCTTCCGACTCTACCACAATGTAATCTTCCAAGCCTTGTATAAGAACCAATTTATCTTTAGGTACATTTATAATACAGTTTTTGGTGTCATACAACATGGTATTTTTACCTACCAACGCATTGTGGTTCTTATCATGTTTGATGTGCTCATACAAACTTCCCCAGGTACCTAAATCGCTCCAGCCAATAATAGAAGCACGCACATATACGTTCTTAGCCTTCTCCATTACTGCATAATCAATAGAAATATTTTTGCAGGAGATATATGCGTTCTTTATAAAATCAACTTCTTTAGCGGTACCATACACATTATTTTCATCTTTAAATAAAGCGGCCAGTTCAGGCTCATGTTTTTCTATGGCATGAATAATACTTTTTGTGCTCCACACAAAAATGCCTGCATTCCATAAAAAGTCACCGCTCTTCATGAAGAATTTTGCCATCTCGGCATCAGGTTTTTCTGTAAACGTTTTTACTTTCTTAATGCGGTTATCTTTTTCATTTTCCGTAGATTCTACAAATTGTATATAACCATAACCGGTATCAGGTCTGGTGGGTTTAATGCCAATGGTAAGCAGACAATCTTCGGCTTTTACTTTGCTGTAGCACGATTTTACCGCTTTAATAAAAACATCTTCTTTGGTAATTAAATGATCGCTGGGTGCAACTACCGTTACCGCATCCGGGTTTTTTTTGTGAATCTTGTAGGAGGCATACGCCACACAGGGCGCGGTATTTTTACGGGAAGGTTCTAATAAAATATTTTCTTTCGGAATTTTTGGAAGTTGTTTATAAACTAAATCTTTGTATAATTCGGATGTTACTACATAAATATTCTCGGGCTTACATAGTTTAGAAAACCTGCTGGCAGTATTTTGTAAAAGTGTTTCGCCTGTTCCCAATACATCTAAGAATTGTTTAGGCTTTTCTGTTTTACTCATAGGCCAAAACCTGCTGCCTACCCCACCCGCCATGATTATGCAATAAAGATTTTTCATCTAAGCGCTATGATAATTTTTTTAATGCTTTTCTTAAATTAGTAATTACGCCCTCTATATCCTCTGTTTTGCAAGTACCCACACTCAAACGATACCAGCTTGAGTTCTCGTCTGCGCCAAAAGCATAAAAAGGAACAATAGCCACAGAAGCTTCGTCTAAAACATACTTGGTAATATCTTTGGTGGTAGCTAAAATCTGACCGCTTTCTGTTTTCATGCCATGCAAAGCAAACTGAATGGTTAAATAGATGGCCGCTTGTGGTGTAATAACATCTACTTTAAAGCCCTCTGATTTTAGTTGGGTAAAGCCCTTATAAAAACCATCCAAACGCTGATGTAGTTTTTCTTTTTGTGATTCCAGAAAAGAATCATAGCGTTTTAAATCCGCTAAATATTTAGCGGTAGCAAGTTGTTCTGCTTTAGGAGCCCATGCCCCCACATGGTTTAGCAGAGATTTCATTTTATCAATTACTAATTTTGGTCCCATGCTCCAACCCACACGAACACCGGTTGCAGCCAATGATTTAGAAATACCATCAACAAAAACGGTATAAGGTCTCATTTCAGAACGAAGCGAAACCGGATTGTAATGCTTTGTATCTCCATAAGTAAGGGCCCAATATATCTGGTCATACATCAGGTAAAGTGGCTTGGCGTGTTCGCCTCTGCGTTTATTTTCTTCTAAAATAAGATCGCAAATATCTTCCAGCCCCTGCTTGGTAAATACAGTACCTGTAGGGTTTTGCGGAGAGCAAAGCGCGATTAAGCAGGCCTCTTGTATATAAGGTTTAATATGTTTGGCAGTAGGCATAAAATTACTTTCAGGACCTGCATTTATTTTTACCTGCTTGGCATGATTCAGATAACTGTAGTGATTATTGTTCCAGGATGGTACGGGGAAAATAACGGTATCTCCCTCATCTACCAATGTTTTAAAAATAGAATAGATAACCGGTCTGGCACCTCCGGCAATTAAGATTTCATCTACCGCGTAATTCAAATTGGCTCTTTCTTTCAGTAATTTAGAAACCGCTTCACGCAATACCAACATCCCATCGGCAGCCGGGTAATTGGTTTCATCCGCAAGATATTCGTCAATTATAAATTGTTTTAACTCAGCAGGAATGGGGAATAGTTTGGGGTTAAAATCTCCGATGGTATAATTATAAACGTGTTGCCCGTTCTTTATCTTTTCATTTACCTCAGCAGCCAGTTTAATAATTTCCGAGCCTATAATGTTTTCAGCCAGTTTAGAAACCTTGCTTACCTCACTCCTTGTTTTTGCTTCCATCTTTATTTATTGTTCAAACCATACAAACATACTAAAATTGCAAACCGCAGCCTTGTTTTTATAAAAATATTCTTACCGGAATTTATTTATTTCTGCTTGCAAAGTTTTTTGTATTATAGCTTCAAATTTAAAGGTATGAAAAAGTTAAGTACGGTTATCGATTATCAATTATTAAGTAACAGACACCGGCTACTTACTGTTTGCGGCTCATTATTTACTGCTTCTGTTTTTGCACGTGCCGGTGGTGGAGGTGGCGGACATAGCAGTAGTGGTGGTGGAGGCGGTTTTAGCGGAGGACATGGTTTTTATGGTGTTGGTGGAGGCGGTGGCTCCTTAAACGGAGGTACTATTGCGTTAATTATTGTAGCTATCATCTTATATTTTATAATAACTAACTACATGAAAAAGAATAAAAATGGCGCCGCTATTTTATCCGCTTTTGGCGGGGGAGATGATGATCATGCACCTATGGTTTCTAATATGCCTTTTCCTGAAGGTTTGGATACAGAAAAAGTATCTTCTTCTTTTTTAAGCATACAGGATGCCTGGCAGAATAAAGATTTAAAGAAAGTGCGCAAATGGATTTCCGATGGGGTGTATCAGCGTTTTAATGCGCAGTTTGCCATGATGAATAAATTGGGTCAGGTAAATAAACTTACCAACATACGGATTGATGGCGTGGCGCTTGCCAATGCGGGTGCTGATGGTCCTTATCAAACGGCGGATGTCGCCGTAAGTTTTACCATGGATGATGAATTTATTAGCGATAAGTATCCTTCTTTCAACCAAAAGTTCAGAGGAGAAAGCGCTATGGAATACTGGACCTTCATCAAACGCAATGATGCGCAGTCCAATAAGAATTTATACAATAATAATAACTGTCCTAATTGTGGCGCACCATTTGATACCGCCATGGGCGAGATTAGTCGTTGTGGTTCCTGCGGAACGCTTACCAACAACGCTTCTTATGATTGGGTATTGAGCGAAATTACCCAGCAGGATGATTATGACGGAGGCGCTAATTTTAGTAAACGAGCCGAGTTGCACGAGCTTACCAAAAACGATTCCTTGTTTTCTGTACAACGTATAGAAGATGTGGCATCTAACGTGTTTATGCAGATTATGGAAGTGATGAGTGGCGAGCCTGAGAAAAAACTGGCACGCTTTGCCGATGAAGAAACCAAACAGGAAATCTTAAAAACTAAAAAAGAACAAGGCAATTTTATCTTCGACAGGCTTTATCTGAACGATGTTGATTTGATAGATTTTAATACGGCAAACGAAAGACTGAAATTAATTTTCTCTATGAAAGCCACCTACCAGCGTGTGCAGGCGGGCGAGAAACTGAAGCTGATAGACAGCGATATGATTACCAGAAACTATACGATGGTATTATCTAAAAACCTGAAAGCGCTGCAAACTGCCGAGAAGGAAACCGTGTTTAGTTACGAGTGTGCTACCTGTGCCGGTCCTTTTACAGACACTACCAACGATGTTTGCCCTTATTGCGGTGCAGCCGTTGTAGATTTTAACAAGAACTGGGTGCTTACTTCTTTTAAGTAGAGAGGAAAAAGATTACCGCACAATAACCAGCCGCTTATTTACAACACCCTCGTTGCTTTGTAGGTTTATATTATAAACACCTTCATTTAGGCTACTTGCATCTATTGTTGTTTTGCCATTTATACGTTGGCTTAATACCAGCTTGCCATTTATATCATAGACCTGCATAGTTTGTTTTATTGCACTGTTTGGCTCTATAACAAAACTGCCATTATTGGGATTGGGGTAAATGTTTACTTGCTCATTACTAGTTGCATCATTATTTAGCCCAGTTGTACAACTTTTAATATAAATCATTTGAGTTGCGGTATCGGGATTGTTTATACAACCTTTTACTGTATCAATTCCGGTAACTGTATAAGTAATACTATTAGTAGGAGATACAGATATAGAATTAGAAATTACACTATTACTCCAAGTATAAGTATTGGCACCACTTGCCGTTAAGATTATAGGAGTACCACTACAAACAGAATCTTGTGAAGCAATTATGCTTACTATAGGGGATGTACTAGTAATTTGGGTCAAATTATAATATAATGTGGGTGTAGTTGCACCGGTAACAGATGTTCCTGTTAAAGTATAACTACCAGGTGTACCCGTTGATAAATTTTGACTATTACCCGCAACCGGGCCTGTCCATGTATAAGTTGACATACCAGAAGGAGCTGATAGCACAGTACTACCTCCCGAACATAAAGCGTTTGAAGCAGTAATTTGCGGTAAAACACAACTGGCATCTATATAAGCATAACCAAAATGCCCTCCTGCACTGCAATCACTAATATCAAAATTAACAGTTACAGAATGCCCCATTACGCTTGATAAGTTTTGTGTAATAGTTTGCCACGGTTTATAATAAACGGAATTATCTTTAGCGGAAACACTAAAAGTTGCCAAAGAGGGAGAGCCTGTTACAGCTGTTACATAGTAACTTGTGGATGGAACAGTATCATTAAGTATATTATCTATAATACTTACCTGAAAATAAGGTGCGAGTGATTGCGGATGTGCACTTGATTGCAGCACTAATGCATATTGAAAAGTAAATGCAAAATTAGAAGTGTCTACTACAAAAGAATAAGAAGCTCTTTGCATTAAATGACCACAATTAGAATTATTTAATAATAAAGAATACGAGCCTCCAAAAGGAGCGGGAGCTACTACCGGAAAGCCACCAAAAGCGTCAATCCCTGCGGAAAAATTAGTTCCACAATCTGTACTCGTGGAGCAAATACATGTAGCGCTTACGTCCCCGTTAGCAGTATTTGCCGTGCTAGTATTCACGGTACAAGTGGCAGCCGAACCGGTTAAACTGGTAATTTGATATACTCCACCCGAAGCGGCGCCAGCATAGGTTGTCGCATTATCAGCCGGATTAAAACAAGTTGGACAAGGTAAACTATTTGGATTAGATTGACTAAGACCACTATTACTAGCTTGAATAAAAGACCAACCATTTGTAGTGCCGGTTTCAAAGCTTGAATTTGCACAGCCTGTATTAAATACCTGTGGAGGCAAAATTGTTTTTTGTGCAAACCCGCCATTGGTAATAGCTTGCTCTTGTAGTTTTAATTTTTTATGTAACATGTTATTAAAAGTAGCGTATTCATTATCGTCTATTCCTTGTTTTTTAACATTAAAGAGGATTTGTTGTACTTTATCTTCACTTAAATAGCCCGAAGGATGTTCAATAAATTCAATTTGCGCGTTAGATTGCTGCACTATATTTGCCATGACGACAAGGAGGGTAATTAATTTCTTCATGCTGTTTGTTTTTAAGCCATAACAAACATACAAATTCTCTTCTATCCTGCACCTGGTTTTTGTTTAAGTCATAAAAAATAACAATACGGGCGCTGAATCATGCAATAATGTTGTATTTAGCTTGCTACGATAAGAAGCAGGTATCTTCTTAAAATTAGGTTATTTTTGCGGCTGAAATTTAATACAATGAAAAATATTTTAGTTATAGGTGCGGGTCGCTCTACGGTTTCGTTAATTGGTTATTTGCTTCAAAACGCTGCTGCCAACAACTGGCAGGTTACGGTGGCTGATATGAGTCTGGATTTGGCTAAGAGCAAAACGGTGGGTTATCCGCAAGCCAAAGCCATTCAGTTGGATATTGATAATAAGGAGCAACGCATACAGGAAATACAGCGGGCAGATTTTGTAATATCCATGCTGCCCGCGTTTATGCACCTTGCGGTTATTAAAGATTGTGTGGCGGCTGGCAAACATGTGGCAACAGCAAGTTATGTGTCGCCAGAGATGCAGGCTTTGGATACAGAAGCTAAAAAGAAAGGCATTTTGTTGCTGAATGAGTGCGGCTTAGACCCGGGTATAGACCATGCATCGGCCATGAAGGTGATTGATGAAGTGCAGAGCAAGGGCGGAGAGATTGTTTCTTTTAAATCGTATTGCGGTGGTTTGGTTGCCCCCGAAAGTAATGATAACCCTTGGGGTTATAAATTCAGTTGGAACCCAAGAAACGTAGTAGTGGCAGGTCAGGCAACGGCTCAATATTTAGAGAACGGAGAAATTAAATACATTCCCTACAACCGTATTTTTACCCAAACAGATGCTATTGAAGTGGAGGCTATTAAGTATGATGCGTATGCCAATAGAGATTCTTTAAGTTATATACACCCTTATAAGTTAGATACGGCAAAAACTATTTTGCGCGGAACATTAAGACAAACAGGCTATTGCAAGGCATGGAATGTGTTTGTAAAACTGGGTTTAACGGATGATACCTTTATCATTAAAGATACCAACACAAAAACGTACACGCAATTGTTACAATCATTTCTTCCCAATAAAGTCGGTTCTGTAAAGCAAAACCTTATTGACTTTATGGGCAAGGAAGCTGATGCGGAGTGTATGGCTATGATAGAGTGGCTTGGTTTTTTTGATAACGTAAAAATAGAATTAGCACAAGGTACGCCTGCTCAGCTATTGCAACATCTGTTAGAAAAGAAATGGTTGCTGAAACCAAATGATAAAGATTTAGTGGTTATGCAACACCAGTTTGAAATTGATAACAGCAGAAACAAAACACTTCCAAAGAAGATAATATCCTCATTAGTAGTAACAGGCACAGACCAGCATCACACCGCCATGGCAAAAACAGTTGGCTTACCGCTTGCCATAGCTGTAAAGAATTTTCTTACAGGTAAATTTACCTTAACGGGCGTGCAAATTCCTATTCATAAAGAAATATACGAGCCGTTATTGCAGGAACTAGAGCAACACGGCATCTGCTTTAAAGAAGAATATATAGCGTAATCCATACTTACACCAATCTTTAAATTGACTTTTAAACAACATATAAAAGCTACCGGTATATTGTCTATACCTATTATCATTAGTCAGGTGGGGCATATTGTTACCTCTATGGCGGATAATATTTTCCTTGGCTTTATAGGTATAGAAGAGCAGGCGGCAGGCATCCTGTCGGGTAATGTATTTACGCTGTTGTTGGTTTTTTCTATTGGTATGTCGCAAGGTTTAACGCCACTGATAGCAAACGCGCATGTAAACAATCATCTCCATCAAAAAGCATCGCTGCTTAAAAACTCTTTAGTGCTTAACCTTGTAATAAGTATTGTGTTGTTTGTTTTAACCGGCATATTTGCCGCTAATCTTAACTTGCTTAATCAACCAGACGATGTAGCCATACTAACCCGTCCTTTTATAGAAGTCATCTCTTTCTCGCTGGTTCCGGTAACTGTTTTCTTTACGCTTAAACAATATGCAGAGGGTTTAACCAACACAAGGGCATCTATGTACATAAGCGTTATTGGTAACATTCTTAATATCATTTTAAATTATTGTTTGATATACGGCAAGTTTGGGTTGCCTTGCATGGGCTATATGGGTACGGCTTGGGCGACCTTTTGGGCGCGGGTATTTATGGCAATTGCTTTTGCGCTTTATATCTTTTATCACAAAAAACTAAAAGAAATTGTAAAGCCTTTCCTGCAGGAAAAAGTTACGCTGTCCCAACTAAAAAAGCTTTTTAACATTGGTATTGGTCCTGCGCTGCAATTTGTATTTGAGGTAGCCGCCTTTGCCCTTGCGGGTATTATGGCTGGCTGGCTGGGTAAAATTACCTTAGATGCGCATGGCATTGCGCTTAGCATTGCGGCGTTTACGTATATGTTTACGAGCGGTATTAGCGGCGCGGCATCCATACGGGTTGCCAACTATAAAGGACTAAACGACTGGCAGAACATTAAAATTGCAGGAAGAGCAGGCTTTGTGTTAGCAGCTATTATTATGCTTGGTTTTGCTGCTGTACTTTTATTGTTCTACGAAACATTGCCCACCTTTTTTAATAAGCACCAGGAAGTAATTAAAGTTTCTTCAGGTTTGCTTTTAGTAGCAGCGGTGTTTCAATTATTTGATGGCATACAGGTTACGGGCTTAGGCATTCTACGAGGTTTAAGTGATGTTAAAATACCAACTCTTATTGCGCTTACCGCCTATTGGATTATAGCCTTGCCATTAGCTTACTTCTTTGGTTTTACCGAGAAGCTTGATATCTACGGCATTTGGTACGGGCTAACTGCCGGACTGATTTTTTCTGCGATTGCGCTGTATGCAAGGTTCAGATACCTCGCCAATAAAAGTTTTTAGCATCTCTTTGTATTCTTTACTCCCAACTAACTAAGCTACGGCTAACATAATTTACAAAAAAAACTTTTTATTCTCGACGATTATCTTAACTTCGCTTATCGCACTAACGTTTGCGAAACAAAACATTATTTCATTAAATTTGCTTTATCGGTTAACAAAAGTGGTCTCATTAAACGCCACGTTTTTGGCCGTCAAACGTTAAACTGGTAATTAAAATAAAGCCTTTCCCTTTCCCTCTCCATAGGAGATGGTACTAGTAATTTGAATGAACAAAGTTGCTCTGCGTTATTACTTTCTATTATCTTTGCTTCAAACACATAGTTATGCATTTAGTAAAAGGAAAAACAGCTATTATTACGGGGGCTTCGCGTGGCATTGGACATGGCATTGCGCTGGCGTTTGCCAAACAGGGCGCTAATGTTGCCTTTACCTATTTAAGTTCGGATGAAAAAGCAAGAGCCTTAGAGACTGAGCTTGCTGCTTTTGGTATTAAAGCCAAAGGCTACAAAAGCGATGCGGCCAATTTTAAAGCTGCCGAAGAGTTAGTAAACCAAGTAGTTGCCGAATTTGGCACGGTAGATATTTTGGTAAATAATGCCGGCATTACCCGCGATACGCTGTTGATGCGCATGAGCGAACAACAATGGGATGAGGTGATAAATGCCAATTTAAAGTCGGTATTTAACCTTACCAAAGCGGTTACCAAACCTATGTTGAAGGCACGTTATGGATCTATCATTAATATGAGTTCGGTGGTGGGTGTAAAGGGCAATGCGGGGCAGAGTAACTACGCGGCTTCTAAAGCGGGTATTATTGGCTTTACCAAATCTATCGCGTTGGAGTTAGGTTCTCGTAATATTCGTTGCAATGCCATTGCCCCCGGATTTATTGAAACAGAAATGACTGCCGTGTTGGATGAAAAAGTGGTGCAGGGTTGGAGAGACGGTATTCCTTTAAAACGCGGAGGAACAGTGGATGATGTGGCAAACGCTACCTTGTTTTTAGCAAGCGATATGAGCGCATACATTACCGGACAATGCCTTAACGTTTGTGGAGGTATGTTAACGTAATACTAAATGTTGAGTTTTAGATATTGAATGGCTGTACTTGCTTTTAAATTTTGACTTATTACTTTTAACTTGATTTCTACCGAATATCCTATCTGGCTTGTTGTTTTTTGTCTGTTGGCAGGCTTGGGTTATACGTTTTTATTGTACCGGAAATTAAATAAAGACATCGCTAACCCTATTCGCTATTCGCTATTCGCTATTCGCTGGTTTGTTGTTTCAGTATTGTGTTTTTTCTTATTGAACCCGCTGATAAAGAATACAATTACCTATACCGAAAAACCTATTATTATAATAGCTGCCGATAATTCGGCTTCCATTACCAAAAATAAAGATTCAGTTTTTTATAAAAAGGAATACCCTGAATTGCTTCATAAATTTAGTGATGCGTTGACCGATAAATACGAAGTGCATTTCTTGAAGTTTGCCGGTGAAGTAAAAGCAGATGACACCCTTAACTTTTCGGGAAAGGAAACTAACATCTCGAATGTATTTAGTACCATTCAAAATGATTTTGAAGGAAAGAATGTAGGCGCTGTTGTGCTTGCTACTGATGGATTATACAATACAGGCAGCAATCCTTTATCTATTATCGGGAATATGAATTACCCTATTTATACCTTTGCTTTGGGAGATACCACACTTGTAAGAGATGCGCTGATAAAGAAAATAAATCATAACCAAACGGCTTACATAGGCAATCAGTTTCCGGTAGAAGTGCAATTGCAGGCATTTGATTTGCAGGGCAAGGATGCGGTGTTAAGTATTTCTCAAGGCGGAAAGAAACATGCTGAACAAAAGATTAAATATGCCTCAACAAATTATACGGGCGTACTAAACTTTTTATTGAATGCCGACAAAGCTGGTATACAACGATATGAAGCAACCCTTTCATTTACTGAAGGAGAACAAATTAAAAACAACAACAGGATGCCTTTTGTGGTAGATGTAATTGATAAACGCGAAAAAATATTATTATTAGCGGGAGCTCCACACCCTGATATTGCTGCTATAAAACAAACCATTGAAGCCAATCAGAACTATGAAGTGGATGTACGACTAACAGATAAATTTACAGAATCTATAAAGCCATACAGTTTAGTTATTCTTCATAATGTAGGTTTAAGCAATCCTGTTGCTAAAAGATTAGCGACAGAAATAGCCACGCATAAAACATCGGTTTGGCAATTCTCTAAAAATGATTTCTGGGCTTTTCCCTCTTTAAAATTTGGTAGTTCAGCCAACGGATATAATGATGCAGAGCCTGTTATGAATAGCGGCTTTTCTTTATTTAATGTAAGCAATGAGTTGAAGAATTACCTAAAAGAACTTCCGGCGGTTGCCTGTGCGTTAACAACCTATAAAGTTTCTAACGGGGCTGTTTCTTTAATTAATCAGCAAATAGGACAAGTGCAAACCGAGAATCCTATTTTGATTTTTGCTGATAATGGCGGACAAAAATCTGCTTTGTTTTGTGCAGAAGGTTTATGGCGCTGGAAACTGCGCGATTATGCCGACCATGAGAATAACGTATTGTTTGAAGAGTTGATTCAGAAAACGGTGCAGTACCTTTCCGTAAAAGCCGATAAGAGTTTCTTTAAAGTGTTTACCAAGAAAATCATTAATGAGAATGAGCCTCTTGAGTTTGATGCGGAAGTGTTCAACCCAAGCTATGAATTGATTAATGAACCCGAAGTCAGTATGGTAATTACCGATGAGGCTAAAAAGCAATTTACTTACACCTTTTCTAAAACTACTAATAGTTATCATCTAAGTGCAGGCAATTTTCCTCCCGGAGATTATAAGTATGAAGCGCAGGTAAAAGTTAATAACCAGATATATCTTCAGAAAGGTGAATTTAGTGTAAAACCCCTATTGGCTGAATTTACAAGCACTACGGCCGACCATGCTTTGTTATATAACATCAGTAAAAAAACAGGCGGACAATTATTTTATCCGAAACAGCTAAATGATTTGCAAAAGAAATTGTTGGAGAATGACAACATTAAAACGCTGGTACATGAGCAAAAACAAACAAATGATTTTATTAATTTAAAAATAGTATTCTTTATTTTGTTGGCGTTTTTAAGTATTGAGTGGTTTGTTAGAAAATATAACGGACTAAGCTAGATGATAAAGATTGTAACCATTATAGGAGCGCGTCCTCAAATAATTAAAGCGGCTGCATTAAGCAGAGCTATTAAGAATAAATTCAGTAAAGAGATAGAAGAAGTAATTGTCCATACGGGTCAGCATTACGATGCCAATATGAGCGGTGTTTTTTTTGATGAACTGCAAATACCACAACCCAATTATAATCTGAATGTGGGTAGTGGTTCTCATGCCAAGCAAACCGCCACCATGCTAACGGGTATTGAAGAAATATTAGTGAAAGAAAAACCACAGGCTATTGTTTTATACGGAGATACCAATTCCACTTTAGCAGGCGCTATAGCCGCGGCAAAAATACATGTACCTATTGCGCATATAGAGGCCGGGTTGCGCTCCTTCAATAAAGCAATGCCTGAAGAGATTAACCGAATTACTTGCGATCATTGCTCTACTTTTTTATTCTCGCCTACCCAAGCAGGGTATGATAATTTAGTTAAAGAAGGATTTAAACCGGATGCGAAAACTCCTTACAGCATTAATAACCCGAAGATATATCATTGCGGAGATGTGATGTATGATAACACTCTGCATTTTGCCGGCATTGCCAAACAGGAATCAAAAGTGGTAGAAAAATACAATTTACAAAAAGGTAATTTTATCCTCGCTACTATTCACAGGGATAATAATACAGATATACCCGATCGCCTGAATGCTTTATTCTCTGCGCTTTTTGAGATACATGAAAAAAATAAAACTTCGGTTATACTTCCTTTACATCCGCGTACTAAAAAATGTGTAAATGAATATTTGGATAAAGCATTACTTGATAAAATAAGTTCTTCCAAGCAATTTATTATTTGTGAACCGTTGCCTTTTTTAGATATGATTAGGCTGGAAATGAATTGTTCTTTAGTAATGACAGATAGCGGTGGGGTGCAAAAAGAAGCTTTTTATTTTGAAAAACCTTGTGTAATTCTACGACCTGAAACCGAGTGGATTGAATTACTTGCTTGCGGTGCAGCTGTATTAGCGGATGCTGATAAACAAAAAGTACTTACAGCATATAATGCCTTTTCAAGCAATAAACAAAGTTTTCCTAAATTGTTTGGTGACGGACATGCCGCTGAATTTATTTGTAGTGAATTGGTAAAACATCTTGCTTAAATGTTGTTAGTATACTCCCATAAACTTTCGCCGCGCTTTACGTATATAGCCGATTTTATGTTGAAGGATTTATGTGGTTTTGAAATTTTGTATACTAATAGTGTAGATGAATTTATTGCTTATGAAGGAGCAAGGCTTAGTTATAGCGATATCCCTCTTCAATCTGAAATAAATGTCATACCACATACTTTGTTATTTGAAAAAGGAATTAAAGCACAAAGCATTTCTATTTCAATATGGCATGATATACCTACATTGTTTAAGAACTCGAACCCTCAAATACCTTTTGATATTTTTGCGGCCTCTTTCTTTCTTATAAGCAGATATGAAGAGTATCTCCCACATTTAGCTGATAATCACAATCGGTTTGAAGCAGATAGCAGCCTGGCTTGTCAGAATAATTTCCTGCACTTGCCTTTAGTTAATCTTTGGGCGATTGAACTGAAAAAACTTATTCTTACAAAATATCCTAATTTAATACACAAAGAAAACACCTATAAATACATCTCTACCATTGATATAGATAATGCCTGGGCATACAAGCATAAAGATATTATGCGTACCGGCGGAGCTTATGTAAAATATCTTTTAAAAGGAAAATTTGAAGATGTAAAAGAACGTACCCTTACTTTATTAGGTAAGATGCATGATCCGTATGATACCTACGATTACCTGTTGGACATTCAGAAGAAGTATAACCTGAACATGATTTACTTTTTTCTGTTGGGTAATTATGGCACAAATGATAAAAATATTTCAGCCAACAATCCTTCATTCAGGTCTTTGATAAAGCATTTGGGAGATTATGCCGAAACAGGTATTCATCCTTCTTTTAGTTCTAACGGAAATGAACAACAGGTACGCATAGAAGTAAACCGATTAGCTACTATCACGCATCGTACAGTTACAAAAAGCCGGCAGCATTTTTTAAAACTTCATTTACCACAAACCTATAAGCATCTTATCAGTTGCGGTATACAGGAAGATTATACCATGGGTTACGCTTTTAAAGCAGGTTTCAGAGCAAGTGTGTGTTCTCCGTTTGCTTGGTATGATTTGGATGCCGAAGAAAAAACATCGCTTACTATTTATCCTTTTTGTGTGATGGATGGAACTTTAAAAACATACATGAACTTAAATCAGGAACAGGCTTTAGAAAAATGCGCTGAATTAATTAATCAAATAAAACGGGTAAACGGCACTTGCATTACGCTGTGGCATAACGAAACCCTTAGCAATTGGCGCGATTGGCAAGGCTGGAAAAACGTTTACGAAGAAGTTGTTAAATTAGCCGTCAATTAGTACATTTATCTCTCAAACAAATCGTATATGATTCATATTTTATCTGAACAAACCTCTATCTTAAATCAATATATCGCCGAAATACGTGATAAGAACATTCAGCAAGACCGTATCCGTTTTCGCAGAAACATGGAACGTATTGGAGAATTCTTTGCGTACGAAATTTCTAAAACAGTAGCTTATAATAATACCGTTACCGAAACCGTTTTAGCCGAAGCGCAAACAAAAACGTTGGCTGAACAGCCTGTAATCGCTACTATTTTGCGTGCCGGCTTACCCTTACATACAGGTATTTTAAATGTATTTGATGGCGCACAAAACGCTTTTGTATCCGCTTACAGAAAACATCATAAGGATAATTCTTTCGAGATTCAGATAGAATATTTATCCAGTCCTTCTTTGAGTGATAAAACACTTATTCTAACTGATCCTATGCTGGCGACGGGTTCATCTATGGTTCTTGCTTATAAAGCTTTGCTATCAAAAGGAAAACCTAAGCACACCCATATTGTTGCCGTGATTGCCAGCAGAGAAGGTGTAGAATATGTACAAAGAAACATGCCCGATAGTAACTATACCTTGTGGCTTGCTGTGGTTGATGAAGAACTTACCGCGCACTCGTACATAGTACCGGGTTTGGGCGATGCGGGTGATTTAGCTTTCGGAGAAAAGCTGTAAAATGGATGCAGCCGAGTGGGGTAAAATAATAACCGATTTTTTAGCTTTCGCATACAGGCCATCTCTTATTGGCTTACCTACCGCCATGTTCGCGTTTCATTTCTCCTTTACTAAAATACTTCTCATAAGTCTTACCTCCAGTATATTCAGCTCTGTAGTTTCAGTATATTTATCTAAAGAGCTTATCATGCTTTACGAGTATGTTATGCGCAAAATTTACCCTAACAGACAGAAGAGACGAATGACAAAAATCAACCGCTTGTTAGTTAAGATAAAGCAGTACTTTGGTGTTGTGGGTGTTTCGGTAATATCGCCTTTAGTATTATCAATTCCATTTGGTACATTTATAGCTATCAGTTTTTTCGGCTACAAAAACAGGGTTAAAACAATTGTGCTGATGAGTCTATCAGCTGTTGTGTGGACGATAATTCTGTACTTTATCTACAATAAATTTTATGTCCATTTTCTAACCTATTTTAAGTAGCGTGTTTTAGAGCATATTACTCTTTTGTATGAGGAGTTATACAAAAGCATTTTAAATTTTTACTTACGCAATGATTTTCGCCTTGGTTCTTTCTAAACCGAAGTCTAATATCTTATCAATAAAATCATAAGGCTTGTAGCCATCTATGGCTGCCTGATGGAAGATACAAGTAGCTGGGGTCATCCCGGGCAGGGAGTTTACTTCAATAAAAATAACTTCTGCTTTGCAATTCGCGTACACACGCACAAAGGCATCAATGCGGCAATAACCACTAACCTTTAATGCACGCGCCGCACCTTTTAAGGTTTCTTTTACCTGATCGGATATTTTTTGTCGGTCTTTGGCATCTCTAGCGTAACGTGCGGGAGTTATGTTTTGTCCTTGTCCGGCCAGGAACTTTTCTTCTAAGCTCAATACATCTCCTTCACTAAGTGCTTCACTGGCTTCAAATACTTCATATTCAATTTCTCCTTTGGCGTTGTAACGGGTAAGCATACCGCCCGTTACTTCTAAGAAATGGACAGCATCTTTCTTAGAAATAAGTTCTTCTACTAAAATTACATTCTTTAAAGGGAACTCTTCTTTATCTTTTATGTGAAGTGTTGCCGCCGCCTGCACATCAAGCGTTTCCTGCTTTCTGAATATAAGTTTAGAGAAGGCTTCAAACTCGGTAAATGTTTTTATTTTCTTTACAGCGCTGCTACAACCATCATCAACAGGCTTAGCAATAAAGGGGTATTTTATTTTTTCTTTTAATGTCTTTTCTATTTCAGCACGCTTTGTATTCCAATCATCTTCCGTAACTAAAATATGTTCGGCAACCAAATAACCATTTTGTTTTAATATCTCGTTCGTAACATATTTATTAATGGTTATTTCAGAACTTGCTTTGCCTGAACCATTATAAGGCAATCCCAACGCTTCCAGTTTTTCCTGCACAGAGCCATCTTCTCCTGGTCTGCCATGCAACGCTATAAATACCGCGTCAACTTTCTTAGCCAACTCTTCATAGGTTAAAGAAGAAGGTTTGGCAAGCGTATCAGGAGATGAATATTTCTCGGTAATATGTTTGCACTCATTAATGATTTCTTTTACTACCGGATGCACGGAATAGTTTTCAATCTTTTCTTTGATATCATCCGCGTTATCTTTCAATAAAATATTGATCGGGATTTGATACAACAAATGCTGCTCGTTACTGCCGGTTAAGAAGATTGGCAGCGGTGTGTATTTCTCTGAAGAAGCAAGCTTCTCATACACATTTCTTCCGCTCTCTACCGATATATGTCGCTCACTGGAATAACCACCCAAGATAACTGCCACACGTGTTTTATTATTTACGGCGTGTTTATCGTTATGAATAAGTTGCTCTAAACGCCCCATTACAGGTTCATACAGATGAGCGCCTTTACTTTGTTTAATGCGTTTGGTAAGCGAAGCATGTATAATAAACGTTAAGAACTGAGAAGGATTTAAACCAATTTCTGCCGCCTGATGAAAGAAGAACGAAGAGGGCATCATACCCGAAGTGGTGTTTGGGTCGTTCAGGAATATCTTTCCTTCTTTGCTGATAAAGCCATCTATACGGGCGTACACATCAAAGTGCAAAGCGTAAAATAATTTCTGACAATCAGTTCTGATTTGGTTTATCTGTTCGGTAGGTAAATCAATGGGTGTAATCTTTCTTGATAACCCGGGTAGATACTTACTGCGATAATCAAACAATTCTTTGCCTTTCTTTATTTCGGTAGGGGGGAGGGCGATAGCTTTTCCGCTTTCATCTTCCAACACAATACAACTAAACTCTCTGCCTTCTATAAAACCTTCCACCAACACGGTGCTTTCTCCGTCTAAAGATTCAACAACCAAACCTTCTTTGGTTTTTAATTCAGTATTAAAGAATTCAAGCAGTTTGTTGGGGTCGTATATGATTGTATTCTCAATCTTGCACGGCATACCAATACCTTCGCGTATATCAGAAAGCGTGCGGACAAACTCAAACTTTTGCTCATCGTTTAATGCGTTCCACTCTTTTGCATCCACCCACTTCGTAAACAAAGCTTTTTCAATAGCCGACATAAATGCGTGTTCATCTTCTTTCAATAAAATACTTACGCCTATGGAAGAGCCCTGGTTAGCAGGCTTTACAACTAAAGGAAATTTTATCTTTTCTTTTGCCTGAGCAAATGCTTGCTTGCAATTTCCGTTTATATAATCATTCCTATCTATGGTAAAATAACTCGGACTATTAAACCCGGCATTAACCATCAATTGCTTTTGCACGCTTTTATCAATACCGATAGATGAAGATAGAATGCCTGAACCGGTATAAGGAATTTTATAATACTCTAACAAGCCTTGCAGTTTACCGTCTTCACCATAAGGACCATGCAAACACAAAAAAGCGATATCAATTAGTTTATGTAATTCTTCCGCATGAACTTTCTTGCCGATTTTTTCTATCATGGCATCTTGCTCGGCAACACTAAGCGCACCAAGACTTTCGGCATATAATTGAAAATGGAAATTAGTTGAAGGAAGAAATTCAACCGGAGGATAAAAATCTCTGATAGAACCTTTGTAAATAAATTGCCAGTTAAGCAAAATAAAATTGCCAAAGCTATCTACAAACAAAGGAATGGCTTCAAATATCGACTTATTTAAATTATCATATACCGTGCGACCGCCTGCAAAAGAAACTTCACGCTCTTTAGAGAACCCGCCAAAAATTATCCCGACTTTTATTTTAGACATAATGATAAGATGTAAGTTTAAAAGATAAAATTTAAAAGTAGGCTTTTAACTTTTAGATTATTACTTATAACTTAGTATAAAATCAACGAGTTTATTAACAGCCAAACCACGGTGAGATATTTTGCCTTTCTCTTCGGTGCTCATTTCCGCAAATGTTTTATCATAACCGTTTGGTTTAAAAAGCGGGTCGTAACCAAAGCCTTGTGTACCCTTCATTTCTGTAAGAATAGCGCCTTTAATAACACCCTCGAAGGTGTGTTCCTTTTCATTAACAATAAGAGCAATAACCGTTTTAAAACAAGCGTTTCGTTTAGCTTTGTCCTTTAATTCCAATAAAAGCTTTTGGTTATTATCCGCATCGTTTTTTTGTAACCCGGCATAGCGTGCGGAATACACACCCGGAGCACCATTCAAAGCTTCTACTTCCAAACCACTGTCATCGGCAAAGCAATTAAGATTAAACTTCTTGTAAATATATCTTGCTTTCAGTAAGGCATTATCTTTTAAAGTAGCGCCTGTTTCGGCAATATCATCAGTAAAATTTAAATCAGCTAAAGAAACAAGCTCTATGCTTTTGGGTAATAATAATTTTATTTCCTGAAGCTTGTGTTGGTTATGTGTAGCGAAGATTAATTTCATTAGAAGCGCGACTCATTTTGTTTTATCTTTTAACTCATTAAATTTTTTAGCGTCTTCTTTGGCTTTTTCAACATTACCTGTTTTTTTATACGCTATGCCTCTGTTTCTATAGGCTTCCGGAAAATTAGAATTAATTTCTATGGCTTTGGTATAGTCAGGTATAGCAGACTTATAATCTCCCATATTTGCTTTGGCTAAGCCACGGTTAAAATAAGCGCCTTCAAATTTAGGGAACAGTTGAATGGCTTTTGTGAAATCGGCGATGGCGGCCTTATCATCCTTTAATTTAGCCTTTGCAACCCCACGCATGCAATATGCTTTAGCATAGTTATTAAGTTGTATTGATTTAGTAAAATCTTTAACCGCCCCTTCAAAGTCTGAAAGCCCTATTTTAGCCACGCCGCGGTTATAATAAGTTCTGTAAGCATATTTATAATTAGGGTTCTTCTCTAACGATTTATCATAATCGGCTACAGCCCCCTTGTAATCTTTTAAATCGAACTTAACAATGCCGCTCTTATAATAGGCATCAGCGCCGCTGTCATATAAATCATCTTTTCCCTGAGAATACAACAGAAAAGAGGAAAGTATAAAGCAAGTAACAAAAATTATTTTTTTCAAATTAGATTAAATAAACGGTATAAAAGTATGAAGTTTAATCCTGTTGTTCCTAATGTAATCTCATAATTTATTAATTAGATTAGTCTAACTTTTATATATTTGCAACCAAAACAATAAAAAGTAGATTAATGAAATTATTTAAAGTTGTAGTAGTGCTTGTGTTATTTGTTGCTCTTTCCAAAGGAGTTAAGGCGCAGAATATAGATTCTAATCAGGTGCAGCGATTTAACTTTCATGTGCAGAACACTATTTGTGTACAGGGTGACCCTGCATTTCCTGTCAAATATTCTGCACCTAATAGTTTGTATAATAAAGGTGAGATTGATAAAACCCTTACCCTTAATTTATATGCAGGTTTGCGCCTGTGGAAAGGTGCTGAAGTATATGCGGATTTTTTGATGTGGCAGGGTTTTGGGCTAAGTTCAACGTTTGGTATAGAGGCATTCCCCAACGGAGATGCTTATAAAGCAGGTACGCATACTCCAAACTTTTCGCTTACTCATTTGTTTCTTCGTCAAACTTTTAATTTGGGCGGAAAACAGGAGTTCTTACCCGATGATGAACTTACACTTGCCGGCAAAAAAGATATTTCGCGGCTAACATTTACTATTGGTCGTATTAGTCCGATGGATTTTTGCGACAATAATACCTATGCAAAAGACCCGCATACCCAATTTATGAATTGGGCAGGAATGGGTAACCTTTCATGGGATTATGGCGAAGACCAAATTGGATATACCACCGGATTAGCCATAGAGCTAAACCAACCAAAATGGTCTTTGCGTTACGGGACTTTTCAAATGCCTGCCAACAAAAATGGGTTTACCGCCGATGACCAATATTTGATGTTTCCCCGTCGTGGAAGCGACGGACCAATTTTGCAATCTTGGGCAATGATGTTGGAATTTGAACGTCGCTATAAAATTAAGTCTCATGCAGGTGCAATCAGGCTTATGCCCTGGATTGATGAAGCTGATTTTGCAAGCTATAAAGTAGCCACAGCCATGCTGTTGGCTAATCCTCCCAATTTAAATGCTGATGGGCAAGGTGCCGGAATAAGCGTACCACAAGCTGCGCGTGCCTACAGGTATAAATATGGCATTTGCCTGAATATAGAACAGGAAATAACCAAGAACGTTGGTGTGTTTTCTCGTATTGGTTGGAATAACGGGCAATGCGAATCGTGGACGTTTACTGATGTTGATTGGACTACATCTTTTGGTGCAAGCATTAGCGGCAAAATATGGCATAGAAATAATGACAACATTGGTGTTATGTATGTTGTTAGCGGTGCTTCAAAGGCTAACCAGAATTTTCTTAAAGCAGGTGGAACTGATATGCTTGATGGTGATGGAAATTTAAACTATCAACCTGAAAGGGTTCTTGAAACGTATTACGATTTTCAGGTTTGGAAAACTATTCACATCACACTCGATTATCAGTTTGTTACCAACCCTGCATTTAACCACGACCGCGGCGCGGTATCAATCTTCGGGGCAAGGTTGCATTGGGAGATAAACCACAGATATAATGAGCGTAATAATGGCATTCACGGACGTTGAGTTTTAGCGTGCAATGCGTAAATCGTAACGGTGGTTTACCTCCGGAACACGCAAAAACATGCAGCTAACCTATAACATTTCCTTATCTTTGCGCCCGTTTTGAAAAAGCCCTTTACATATAGCTTATTAAAAGTATGCGTGGTTCTTGCACTGCTTCTTTCTTTCTTCCAAAGGATGAAGGCACAAGGTCCTGATGATGAAAACCACTTCAAAGGGCTTTTATATAATCGTATTGATTCGTTAGAAAAGTGGAGCCTGCATTTTCAGTTTACTTCTATCTGGCAGGGGCATCCGGATTTTAATGCCAAGTATTCAGGACCAAACAGCTTGCATAGTGCTTCAGAAAGTGCCATGTCGGTAACCTCTACTTTATATTTAGGAAGAAAGTTGTGGAAGAACGCATCGTTTTTCTTTAATCCTGAAATTGCGGGTGGTAGTGGTTTAAGTGCTGCATTAGGTCTTGCGGGTGCTGCCAACGGAGAAACCTTTAGGGTAGGAAATCCCGCACCGGCCTTATACATGGCTCGTTTGTTTTTTGAACAGCATTTTGCTTTACGAAAATCTAAAACCGAGCATCGTGATGGAGACCAAAATCAAATAGCCGATAATATTCCTGCATCTCGCATTACAGTTACCATAGGTAAAGTTAGTTTAGCCGATTTTTTTGATAATAATGCTTATAGTCACGACCCGCGTAGTGAGTTTATGAACTGGTCTTTGATGGATAACGGCGCCTGGGATTATCCAGCCAATACCCGTGGTTATACCTGGGGTGGTGTAGTAGAATTAATTGAACCTGGTTATGCTGTGCGTATATCCAGTGCGCTTGTACCAAAAATCGCAAACTCTTCTATATATGATTTGAACATTAAACAAGCAAATGGTAATACTGCTGAATTTGAAAAGATATATAAAATAAAGAATCACCCGGGTAATTTAAGATTCTTGGGCTTTGCTAATTTTTCATCAGCACCATCATACAATACTGCCATAAATGAAATGCGCAAAGGCGATAGTTCTTTAATTCCTGTAATTAGCGGGCATCAGTCAATTAATCAGTATGGTGGTCTGAAATATGGTGGTGGTATTAGTTTTAATCAGGAGCTTACAAACAACGTAGGTGTTTTTGCCCGCACAAGCTGGAACAACGGACAAACAGCTACCTGGGCTTTTACAGAAATTGACCAAACAGCCAGTGCAGGTATCAGAATACGCGGAGATATTATTAAACGTCCTGATGATAATTTTGGGGTTGCCTGTGTAGTAAACGGCATATCGGCTGTGCATCGCGAGTATCTTAATGCAGGCGGATATGGTTTTATGCTGGGCGATGGAAAGCTTACGCATTATGGCTATGAGCAGATTTTAGAAACCTTTTATAAAGTGCGTTTACTTAAATGGATGTGGGCAACTGCCGATTACCAGTTTGTGATGAACCCCGGATATAATAAGGACCGTGGACCCGTTAACATCTTCGCTATCCGAGCGCATGTAGAATTTTAGATGTTTTTTGTCATTTCGAAGGAGGTACGACTGAGAAATCTAAAACGCGGATTTCTCCCTTTGGTTGAAATGACATCAAACAATTTTATTGTAATCTCTTTCTCCAAAAATACTGCTGCCAATACGTATCATGGTAGAGCCTTCTTCAATGGCAATTTTATAATCACTGCTCATGCCCATACTTAGTATTGAGATGTTAGATGCGAGACTGGAGATATGAGCAAAGAAATTCTTTAAAGACCTAAACTCGTTTCTTATCTGTGTTTCATTATTGGTATTGGTTGCCATGCCCATAAAGCCCACCACGCGTATATGAGGTAGTTTATCTATCTCACCTGTTTTAAATAAACTCTCGCACTCTTCAAAGCTGAACCCGAATTTAGATTCTTCTTTAGCTATGAATATTTGGAGCAAACAATCTATTATGCGGTTGTTCTTTTGGGCTTGTTTATTTATTTCCTGCAACAGTTTCAGGCTGTCAACCCCGTGAATTAAATAAACAAAAGGCGCAATGTATTTTACCTTATTACTTTGCAAATGCCCAATGGCATGCCAGCGTATATCGGGCGGAAGCTGCTTGTGTTTCTCTTCCATCTCCTGTATGTAATTCTCGCCAAAATCTCTTTGTCCGGCTTGGTAGGCTTCCTGTATTAGTGCTGCGGGTTTGGTTTTAGATACAGCAATCAAAGTAACTTGTGGGGGTAAGTCAGACTTAATACGTTTAATATTTTCTTTAACAGACACAGCTTATTATAAGTAAGCAAATATAAAACAAAGTCATTACGCTTTTCTAAGCTTTATGGCTTTTTCAGAACAAGCGGTTACGCATAAGCCGCTTATTGCAACTTTGCGTTAATTACTTGCTATTTGCAAAGAAATAGTTGCTACTTGAGAATTAATGCTTGTTACTTACGAATTAGCAATTAACTAACATTTTATCTACATCTCCCCTTAAAACTATTCAAACAACTAACTTCGCCCAAATTTAACTATGCCTAAAGATAAATCTATAAAATCTGTACTTATTATTGGTTCCGGTCCTATTGTAATTGGGCAAGCCTGCGAGTTTGATTACTCTGGCTCCCAGTCGGCAAAAAGCCTCCGCGAAGAAGGTATCGAAGTAACCCTTATAAACAGCAACCCCGCCACTATTATGACGGACAAGGTTACTGCCGACCATATTTACCTGCTTCCTTTAGAAGTAAAATCTATTGTAAGAATACTAACCGAGCGCAAAATAGATGCCGTGTTGCCTACCATGGGCGGACAAACCGCGTTAAACCTTGCCATGAAATGCGAAGACATGGGCATTTGGCAAAAGCATGGTGTGCGCATGATTGGGGTAGATACCCAAGCCATTAAAGTTACCGAAGACCGCGACCTGTTCCGCATCCGCATGAACGAAATTGGCGTGGCAATGGCACCCTCTAAAATTGCCAAATCATTTTTAGAAGGCAAATCGGTTGCACAAGAGTTTGGTTTTCCTTTGGTTATTCGTCCCTCCTTTACCCTTGGTGGCAGCGGTGGCAGCGTGGTTTATGACAAAGCCGATTTTGATAATTTACTGAACAGAGGTCTGCAAACATCGCCCATACATGAGGTGCTGATTGATAAAGCCGTTCTGGGTTGGAAAGAATACGAGCTGGAATTACTGCGTGATAAGAATGATAACGTAGCCATTATTTGCTCTATAGAGAATTTCGACCCGATGGGCGTGCATACAGGAGACAGCATTACCGTTGCCCCTGCACAAACATTGAGTGACAGCACCTATCAGAAAATGCGCAGTATGGCCATCTTAATGATGCGCAGCATAGGCAACTTTTCGGGTGGATGCAACGTACAATTTGCCGTAAGCAATGATGATAAAGAAGAGATAATCGCCATAGAAATTAATCCTCGCGTATCACGCTCATCTGCATTAGCAAGTAAAGCCACCGGTTACCCCATTGCACGCATAGCAAGCAAACTGGCCATTGGTTATACGTTGGATGAACTGCAAAATCAAATTACAAAATCAACCTCTGCTTATTTTGAACCTACTTTAGATTATGTTATCGTTAAAATTCCGCGTTGGAACTTCGATAAATTTAAAGGTTGCAACCGCGAATTGGGCTTTCAGATGAAGTCAGTAGGAGAGGTGATGGCAATAGGGCGCAGCTTTCAGGAAGCATTGCAAAAAGCTTGTCAGAGTTTAGAAATTAAACGCAACGGTTTGGGTGCAGATGGCAGAGAAATTACCGATCAGGCAGAACTGCTGCGTGCATTAGCACGACCAAGCTGGAATAGGTTGTTTATGATATATGATGCCATGAAGCTTGGTATCTCTATCAAAACCATACAAAAGCTTACCAAAATAGATATGTGGTTTCTTCAGCAAATAGAAGAAATGATTGCTTTAGAAAACGAGATTTCAAAACACAGTTTAGCTGATATTCCTAAAGACCTATTATACGAAGCCAAACAAAAAGGTTATGCCGACAGACAAGTAGCACATCTGCTTCGTTGTTTGGAAAGCGAAGTGTATAAAAAACGAAATGAGCTTGGCATTAAGCGTGTATATAAATTAGTAGATACATGCGCTGCCGAGTTTGAAGCGAAAACACCTTACTACTACTCAACTTTCGAGGATGAAAACGAGAGTATTCGTTCTGATAAAAAGAAAGTTATTATCCTTGGAAGCGGTCCGAATAGAATAGGGCAGGGGATAGAGTTCGATTACTCCTGTGTGCATGGTGTATTGGCGGCAAAAGAATGTGGTTACGAAACCATTATGATTAACTGCAACCCTGAAACTGTTTCAACTGATTTTAGTACAGCCGATAAGCTATATTTCGAGCCCGTTTTTTGGGAACATATTTACGATATCATACTTCATGAAAAACCGGAAGGAGTTATCGTTCAGCTTGGCGGACAAACAGCATTAAAACTCGCAGAGAAGTTAGACCGCTATGGAATTAAAATCATCGGTTCCGATTTTAAATCTCTTGATTTAGCAGAGGACAGAGGGAGTTTTTCCAATCTCTTAAAAGACAATAACATTCCTTATCCTAAATTCGGTGTAATAGAAGATGCCGAAGAAGGTATTGCTTTATCAAAAGAATTAGGTTTCCCACTATTGGTTCGTCCAAGTTATGTACTCGGTGGACAAAGCATGAAGATTGTAATTAACGAACAGGAATTAGAACAACACGTAGTAAAACTCCTCAATGATTTACCTGAAAATAAAGTTCTGTTAGACCATTTCCTTGAACATGCCATCGAAGCCGAAGCGGATGCTATATGCGATGGAGAAGATGTTTACATCATCGGAATTATGGAACACATAGAGCCTGCGGGCATTCATAGTGGTGATTCTTATGCTGTGCTTCCCCCATTTGATTTAAGCGAAAACGTTATTAAACAAATAGAAGCCCACACAAAAAAGATTGCTCTTGCATTAAAAACTGTTGGTTTGATTAACATACAGTTTGCGGTTAAGAATGAAGTAGTCTATATTATAGAAGCCAATCCGCGTGCCTCACGTACCGTACCTTTTATAGCAAAAGCCTACGATGAGCCTTATGTAAATTATGCTACTAAGGTTATGCTAAGAGAAAAGAAAGTAAAAGACTTTAATTTTAATCCTCGTAAGAAAGGGTATGCCATTAAGATTCCGGTATTCAGCTATGAGAAATTTCCGGAAATACAAAAAGAGCTTGGTCCTGAAATGAAATCTACCGGAGAGGCTATTTACTTTATTGATGACCTGTTTGATGAATACTTCCAAAATATTTATAGTGAGCGTAATTTGTATTTGAGTAAATAGGAATTATTCTAAATAAGAGCAATTAACAGCCCGTTCATAATTTTTTTTAAAATGTGGCACGTTATTTGTATGTTTGCGCATTGCTGTTATGCATGGAAACAGCTTAACAAAAAAAACGCCCGTCCGTGCAGGGCATTAAAACAACCAGTAAAATGAAAAAAGTAATTGCAACAGTAGCAGCTTTCATGTTAGTAGTAGGTTTAACCACTACAGCAAACGCTCAAGGTGAAAAGAAAAAAGAAGGTGAGAAGAAAGAAGAGAAAAAAGGTGAGCACAAAGGTGAGCACAAAGGTGAGCACAAAGGTGAGAAGAAAGAAGAAGCAAAACCAAAAAACTAATTCTTTTGTTTATTCTATTCAAAAGCCGCTTAATAGCGGCTTTTGTTGTTTTAGTAAGTTAGCGAACAGGTTGTTGTGCCAATTTTAAGACATACTTCTTTCCCAAAGTAAAGAGCAAGATTGCGGTCTACATGCCCTGCCGGAAAATTAAAACATACCGGGAAGTCATAGTCTTTTACTGCATCTAAAATTATTTCTTCAGCGGTTTTTCCAAAAGGAATAGCATTATCTTTCATATCTGTTAAGCCGCCAACAATAAGTGCTTTGAGATTAGCAAGCTTTCCGCTTCGCTTTAAATTAAGCATCATTCTGTCTATATGATACAGATATTCATCTAAGTCTTCAAGGAACAGTATTTTATCCTTTGTATCAATATCACTTTCAGTACCAGAAAGAGCATACAATAAAGAAAGATTACCACCAACTAATACTCCTTTTACTTCATCAATTCTATTCAAAGGATGAGTTTCAAAAGAATATGAAACATTTTCTCCGAATAAGCATTTTCTAAGTGTTTCAACAGCTTCCTTATTCTTGGAGAAATTAATTGGCATAGTAGCATGTATAGTAGGAATACCTATATGTTGATGTATATGAGAATGTAAAACAGTTACATCACTGTAACCAGTTATCCATTTTGGATTTGTTTTAAGCTTGTTAAAATCAATCTCGTCAATAATCCTAATTGTGCCATAACCACCTCTGGCAATTATAATAGCCTTAATACTTTCATCATTAATTGCCCATTGGAAATCTTTAGCCCGTTGTTCATCACTGCCTGCAAATTGATTTTCGATAGCGTAAATGTTTTTTCCTAACACGGGTCGCAAGCCCCATGCTTTTATTGTTTCAACAGCAAATGATAACTCTTCCGCTGATATTTTTCGGGCAGTAGCTATTATGGCTATTTTATCGTTTGGTTTTAAAGAAGGTACGTTTATCATATTAAAAAGCTTCTCCCAAAGTTAAATAGTAGTTCATTTTGTTATTGCTATACCCCGCGTCAAATCTAAGGTTAAGGTGTTGTTTTTTATCAACCAAACCCCTGATACCTCCGCCAAAAGCCAAATGAGTATATTTATAATTAAACTGACTAAGTTGAGGAGCAATATCACCAATACCTGCAAATGCGACTGCACCAACTCGCCAAAACAAATGTGCTCTATACTCTGCTTGTAAAACCCAACAATCTTTATCTCTAAAACGTCCCTGATACAAACCTCTCATGTGATTTTCTCCACCCAGCAAAGCCATTTGGTAGAAAGGCACATTACCTGTACTGATAACTCCATACGCATTAAAAGCTAATATTTGTTTGCGAGGTAAGGCAACATAAGTCGACATATCTAAAGAGTATTTACCAAATTGATAATCGCTGCCAATTAGTTTGTTGTTCGCTAAGGCAAATACTTCTACATAATATCCCTTTGTGGCATAAAACTGATTATCCCGGTTATCATACTTAATGGTGCCGCCCGCCCCGGAAACCGCCCCACCTTTACTTCCGGCAATAGTTCCTTTGATGAGCATACCGGTATCATTTAGTTGGGTAATGTTGGTATAATCAAACATATATTTAAACCCGGCATACAGATGAGGGTAAACTCGTCTTAAAGCATTTACTTTAAAGCGAGGGTTATTTGCGTAGTACCTTTCCCTAAAATAAGGAGGTACATGATTACCTACACCAAAAAACAGGTAATTAATACTTTGAAAGGCAGCTTCCCCATAGACATTATATTTTTCTTTATTAAACCACATCTGAAAAGGAGCTCCACACAAAATTTGACCAAGCTGTGTGCCGGAAAGCACAAACATTACGTTTGAATGGCGCATGCTATCGGGTTCGCTTTTTTGTTTAAAACGAAGAAGACCTGCGGCGCCTGCACCCCATTTGGTTTCGGGCTGATAATATATAACAGGGAGCGCGACTAATTTTATGCGTTTGGTATCTGTACTGTCTCCATTGGCAGCATTATTCCGTCCCTGACCAAAAGAGAGGGCGAAAGACAACCAACAAAATAAAATAAGAAATACTTTAACACGCATTAAACAGATGCAAAGGTAGCTACAGATTTTACAGATTAACATAGTTTTTTTCGTTACTCAAATCCTATTATCTGTGGCTAATTTTTACTTTTGCCTTCAAAATTAATAGATATGGAAAACGGATATGTGAAAAGCAATATAGAAAATGGTATAGCCACCATTACATTTTTTCATCCACAAAGTAATTCATTACCCGGAGAAATATTACGGGCACTTGCCAAAGAAATTGAAACTGTAGGAAATAATCCTCAGGCAAAAGTTATTGTTTTAAAAAGTGATGGCGATAAAACCTTTTGTGCCGGCGCATCTTTTGATGAATTGATGGCTATTAAAGATATTGAAACAGGTAAACACTTCTTCTCCGGTTTTGCAGGCGTTATAAATGCCATGCGAAAAGCTCCCAAGTTTGTTATTGCTCGCGTACAAGGCAAAGCGGTAGGAGGGGGGGTAGGCATTGCCTCTGCCGCGGATTATACTTTCGCGCACGATAGCGCCGCCATTAAACTAAGCGAACTGGCTGTAGGTATTGGTCCGTTTGTGGTTGGTCCGGCGGTTGAAAGAAAGATGGGTACATCCGCTTTTTGCCAGTTAACTATTGATGCCGGCGAGTGGCACGATGCCGCTTTTGCCCAACAAAAAGGTTTGTATGCGCATGTGTATAAAACACATCAGGATATGGATGCCGCCATTTTAAGCTTAGCGCGAAAGCTGGCAAGCAGCAGTCCCGAAGCCATGAAAGCCCTAAAAACTGTAATGTGGGAGGGAACAACCCATTGGGACAAGCTCCTTTTAGAGCGTGCTGAAATGAGTGGGACACTTGTACTAAGTGATTTCACCAAAAGTTTCATCTCTTCTTTTAAAAAGAAATAGTTTGCTCATAATGGAGAATATTTTACCTTTGGCACACTAAAAATAAAAAAAACAATTAAAAATGAAAAAAATAATACTTACCCTATCGCTACTTGTCGCAGGTATAGGCGCGGCATATAGCCAGTCAACTATTTGGAAACCCTATACTATTAATGTGGATACGGCATGGGGTATTCGTTGGATGAATGCGGTAGATACAAATACGGTTTGGTCTATTCCCTATAATGGTTCTCATCCTGCAAGCAACAGCAATGTTTTTGTAAAAACAGGTAACGGAAGAGTGTTTACTAAAGGTAATTTTTTGCCTGATACACTTTCGTATAACTCATCAAATATAGTTGCTTTAGATTCTATGACAGCTTATATCTCTCTTTTTGCCGATGCCTCTGAAACATCAGGAGGTAATACTGCCGGCGTAAGTGGCAAAATCATTAAAACACTTGATGGTGGAGTAACTTGGACAAACGCATCAGACTCTTTAACCATGTTTACAGGGGTAAATAACTTCCCTGACTGGGTTTATTTTTATGATCATAATAATGGGATAGCCTTGGGCGACCCTAATGGAAATACTACTACCCCTGGAAGTGGTACAAATATGTTTGAAATATGGCGTACCCATAATGGTGGAACTAATTGGACACGTGTGGCGGATGCTAACGTTCCCGTGCCAAATTCAGGAGAGTATGGACTTACAAACTGCTATACTACTTTAGGGAAAAGAGTATGGTATGGAACAGGGACCGGTCGTGTATTTATGTCTTCTGATAGCGGAAAAACATGGACCGTAAGTACAGGTGCTACTATTGGTTTTGGCGGTGGTGTAGAGGGCCTTGCTTTTAGAGATTCTATGAATGGTATTGCATGGGGTTTAGCAGCCTCATCTTCTACTACTAATAGTTTAATGAAAACAAATAACGGTGGCGTAACATGGACTGCTATAACTCCAAGCGCTACCAATACGGGTTTAGGAGCTTTTTGTGTAGTACCCGGTAGAAATGCTTATATGTCAGTTGGGCTTAATTCTGCAACAGGTACAGCAGCGGCTTATGTAACCTCTATTACTCCGGATGACGGAACTACATGGAATGTATTAGATCAAGGTACAACAAACGCTTTTAGAATGCTTCAGGTTCAAATGCTTGATTCTGCGCATGGTTGGGCAGGATCTTTTACTAATGATAGTTTACCTTTAGGTAAAAACGGAATGGATAAATATAAAGGTCCAAAAATCGCGTTAGCATGTCCTTTGAGTTTAACATCTAGTGCGACTGCTATTTGTTCAGGAGATTCAGCTATGCTTACCGCAAGTGGATTAAATACCTATACTTGGTCTCCTTCGGGTGCTAATACATCAACCATTACTGTAAAACCATCTGCCACAGCTTCATATACCGTGGCAGCTGCAACTACTGCGGGTTGTACAAATACACAAACAGTAAGCATAACCGTAAATCCAACTCCTACGGTAACTGTTGTTAATGCTGTGGGTGCATCAGTTGGCAACGATACACTTTGTACCGGAGGAGCTACCTACCTTACCGCTTCGGGTGCTACTACCTATAGTTGGTCTCCTTCTACAGGCTTAAACACGCATTTGGGACTTCATGTTACCGCAACTCCTACCACCACCACCACGTATACAGTTTTAGGAACTTTAGGTGCGTGTACAAGTATTGTTACTCCTACTATAACTGTACTTTCAACGCCAAGTCCTACTTTAACAGTTAATTCACCAAGTGTTTGTTTAGGAAATTCGGTTACCGTTAATGCCAGCGGACTTAGCACCTATACATGGTCTCCTGCAACAGGCTTAAGTTCTACAACCGGTACAAGCGTAGTAGCAAGCCCTACTGCAACAGCGCATTATTTAGTAACAGGATTAGATGGTACGCATACTTGCGAAACTACCAACTCTTTTACCGTTACCGTAAAAGCTTTACCAACTATAAATGTTACAACCACTACAGCTACTTTATGCGTAAACGCTACGGCTACTTTAACGGCAAGTGGTACTTCTAACACATATACTTGGAGCACTTCTGCCAACACAGCGACTATTTCAGTAACACCTACGGTTACTACATCTTATACTGTTGTTGGAACTTCTACGGCTACTACATGCAGTAATACCCACGTATTTACACAAAATGTTAATAGCGGTTGTTTTGCAGGTATAGAAAAAATATCAAATAATACAGATATATCTATTTACCCTAATCCTAATAACGGGTTCGTAAATATCAGTATGGCTACTATTGATGAGAATACTTCAGCACATATTACTAATATGATAGGTCAGGAGGTTTTCAAAACTTCTTTAAAAGATGTTACGACTAACATGGATCTTTCTTCTTTAGAAAAAGGTATCTATATGCTTACCATAACTAATGGTCAAAGCAAGCATGTTGAAAAACTGATTATTCAGTAATTAATACCCAATTCTTTATAAAAGCCCCGCGGAAATGCGGGGCTTTTGTTTTATAGGGTATTGTATTGTACTGATTTATTATTCAGAATACGCATCTCTATTATAATGCCCCTATTATTCTGTTTAGCTCATGTTTAAGTAATTCTTACTTTTCTTCAAATCATTCTAGTCTATCTTCAACTGCCTACGATTAATTCAGAATTTTTTTATCTTTGGTAAAATTTTAAATAGATTAAACATGAAAAAACAATTATTTACGATTATACTTAGTGTTTTAGGTTTAAGTGCTTTTTGTCAATCAACCATTTGGAAACCCTATAATATTAATGTGGATACATCGTGGGGCATTCGTTGGATGAACGCAGTAGATACAAACACCGTTTGGGCTGTTCCTTATAGTGGTACACACCCTGCCAGTAACAGCAATATATTTGTAAAAACAGGTAATGGACATACCTTTACGCATGGTGCTTTTTTAGCTGATACAAATACCTATAACTCATCAAACATAAGTGCTATAGATTCTAACATTGCTTATATACTTCTTTGGCCTCAAGCAGCTTCAACAGCTGCAGGTAATACTACAGGTATAAGTGGTAAAATAATTAAAACAGTTAATTCAGGGGTAACTTGGACAAATGCTTCTGACTCTTTAACCATGTTTGCAGGGGTAAATAACTTTCCTGATTGGGTTCATTTTTGGAATGCAAATAATGGTATAGCTTTAGGCGATCCTAACGGAAATACCAGTGGTGGTGGTACTCAAATGTTTGAAATGTGGCGCACGCATAATGGCGGTGCCAATTGGACACGTGTTGCAGATGCTAATGTTCCTGTACCTCAAGCGAATGAATATGGACTAACAAACTGTTATACTACTTTAGGAAAAAGAGTATGGTATGGAACGGCAACAGGTCGTGTTTACATGTCTTCGGATAGCGGAAAAACATGGACAGTAAGTACAGGTGCTACTATTGGTTTTGGCGGTGGTGTACAGGGTCTTGCTTTTAGAGATTCTATACATGGTATTGCATGGGGCTTAGTTACTTCGACTTCTACAGTTGATAGTTTAATGAAAACAAGTGACGGAGGTGTAACATGGTCTCCAATAATCACAAGTAAAACTAACACAGGTTTAGGTGCTTTTTGCGCGATTCCAGGCAGAAATTCATTTATGTCAGTTGGGTTAAACTCTGGTAGCACAGCTTATGTAACTTCTATTACCCCTGATGATGGTACTACTTGGAATGTATTAGATCAAGGTACTACAAACCCTTTCAGAATGCTTCAGGTTCAGATGTTAGATTCCGCACATGGTTGGGCAGGATGTTTCTCTAATGATAGCTTACCTATAGGTACAAATGGTATGGATAAATATAGAGGCCCAAAAATTAGTAATCCGGCAGGTATTAAATCTATTGTAGAAGTTGATAATAGTCTTGTTTATCCTAACCCAAGCAATGGTATTATTAATGTACATTTATCTATAGCTATAGCAGGTACAGAGGTTTCTATATATGATATGCTTGGCAATGAAGTTTATAAAACAACTATAAACACTACTGTTGTAAATAAAAGTATGAGTATTGATATTTCTACTATGCAGAAAGGAATGTACTTGCTTAATATTAAAGGTGGTAATAATAACCAAGTTCAAAAACTGATTATTCAATAATTAGTAAAAGAGCCCTTTATAAAAGCCCCGCGGAAATGCGGGGCTTTTGTTTTATAATACATAGTCTTTATTTTTATATTTTTAAACACGGAATAAATTAGCCATTGACCAATAAAGAAAAATATCGCCGGTATTGTAAGACTACTAAAGATGTCATTTTATTTCAGCGAGACTGGTGGTTGGATGCCGTTTGTGGTGCGGAAAATTGGGATGCCGTTGTTTATGAAAGCAATGCTAATATAGTGGGGGCGTGGGCGTATCCTATAAAGAAGAAATATAATCTTAAACTAATTGCCATGCCTATGCTCACTTTAGGTATAGGGCCCGTTATTACTTATTTCCTCGGACAAAAATATGCCAGTTTATTAAGCCACGAACGGCAAGTAATTGAAGAGCTGCATAAGCAGTTGCCATCGTTTGATTTATTTGATTTGTATTTTCTTCCTATTTATAAAAATCAAATGGCGTTTCATTGGAAAGGCTTTATACAAAAAAACAGATATACGTATCGTATAAACGATATAAGTAATTTAGATAAAGTATTTGAAGAGTTTAACTCAAGCATACGCAGTCAAATACGAAAAGCAGAAAAAGAAATTACCGTTGTTGAAAGTGAGGATATTGAGCTGTTTTATAAAATCAATTCCCTTACTTTTAAACGACAAAACAAGCAAGTTCCTTATTCGCTTTCTTACGTAAAGCAAATTGAAGAAGCTTGTAAAAAGAATGATTGCCGGAAAATACTTCTCGCGAAAGATAAGGAGGGTAATATACATGCCGCCGTTTATATTGTATGGGATAATCAGAGCGCATATTACTTAATGGGCGGAGCGGATGAAACCTATAAAAGTAGCGGCGCGTATAGTCTATTATTATGGTGCGCCATAAAAACCTCGTCAAATTTGACCAAGCAATTTAATTTTTGTGGAAGTATGTTGCCAACAGTAGAACGTTTCTTCCGTTCTTTTGGTGGGGAGCAAATACCTTATTTGCAATTAAAGAAAGTAAATAATAAAGCGCTTAAATTGTTTCTCTCTTTGAAAGAGCATAACACTGGTAGTTAGGCGTTTTCTGTATCAAAATACGATTTTACTTTATCGCGTAAGTTATATTGAGAACTCATTACCTCTCCATAAGCACCCGCGCTACGAATGGCAATAATATCTCCACGTTTTGTTTCAGGCAATTCAACAGCTTTACCAAAACAATCGCTGCTCTCGCAAATAGGACCAACTACATCGTATTTACAGTTCTGAATTCGGAATTCGGAATTCGGAATTGAACTGATATTTTCAATTTTATGATAAGCCTGATATAATGCCGGACGAATTAACTCGGTCATACCTGCATCTAAAATGGCGAAATTGGTATTGGTTCCTTTTTTAATATAAAGCACTCTTGATATAAGGTTTCCGCATTGGGCTATCACGGCTCTCCCTAATTCAAAATGTATTTGCTGATGTGGCTGAACTTTAAGAAACTTTTTAAACAAGGAAAAGAAAGCCTCAAAATTGCAGACAGCTTCTTCGTCAGGTTTACTATAATTAATTCCTAATCCTCCTCCTACATTAATATGTTTCAACTGATAACCTCTTTGTTGAAACCAATGCTGTATCTCGTTTACACGGGTACATAGGTTTTTAAAAGTATTTAAGTCTGTTATCTGAGAACCAATATGAAAATGCAAGCCTATTAGTTTTAGATGCGTACAACTCTTTAATATCTCTAACACTTCAGTTAACTCATGTGGGTTAATACCAAACTTATTTTCTTCCAGTCCTGTTGTAATGTACTTATGTGTTTGCGCATCTACGTTAGGATTAATACGCAAAGCAATTTGTGCGATTTTATTTTGTTGTTTGGCTAACTCATTAATAACTTCTATTTCAGGAATAGATTCACAGTTAAAACAAAAGATGTTTTGCTGTAGTGCATAATTTATTTCATCATCGCTTTTACCTACTCCGGCAAATACAATCTGATTAGGATTAAAATTAAGTTCAATAGCTTTTTTTACTTCGTTACCGCTTACGCAGTCTGCACCTAAACCTGCTTCCTTAATTAGTTTTAGAAGTGTATCATTGGTGTTTGCTTTTAATGCGTAATGCACATGATACTTGTATTGAGAAGAGGTTCTCTTTATTTCATCAAGCGTGCGTTTTAATAAATCGGTATCATAAAAATAAAAAGGCGTTTTATGATTGGAAAAGAAAGAATGGTATTTATGTAATGCCGACATAGGTTAGTAATTAAATAACCCTTTATTAAGTGCTTGTAACGCTTGTTTTTTATACTCGCTTTTTATCAGAACAGAAACGTTGTTTTCGCTCCCTCCATAAGAAATCATTCGGACAGGTATTTCACGAAGCGCATTAAAAACTTTTTGTGCGTAGCCACTTTTATCAAAGCTTACATTGCCCACAATGCAAATAATGGTTTGTTCTTTATCAATACTTACCTGTCCAAATTTTTCAAGCTCTTCAACAATCTCTTTCAGGTGTTTATCTGTATCAATCGTCAGGGAAACAGCTACCTCTGATGTGGTAATCATATCAATAGGTGTTTTATGACGCTCAAAAACTTCGAATACTGAACGCAAAAAACCATAGGCCAATAACATTCTATCAGATTTAATACTCAATGAAGTAATACCATCCTTTGCAGCTACCGCTTTAATACCACTGCCGGTTGAGTCTTTAGTAATTACTGTTCCTTTTGCTTCGGGTTGCATGGTGTTAAGCAGTTTTACAGGCACATTGCGTTTTTGTGCGGGTAAGATACAGGTAGGGTGTAAAATCTTAGCGCCGAAATAAGCAAGCTCTGCAGCTTCATCAAAAGAAAGTTGTTCTATAGGATGTGTTTTATCAACCACACGCGGGTCGTTGTTATGCATGCCATCAATATCCGTCCATATTTGAATTTCTTTTGCATGTATGGCTGCTCCCACTAAAGAAGCTGTGTAATCACTACCTCCGCGTTTTAAGTTATCAATCTCTCCAAAAATATTTCTGCAAATAAAACCTTGTGTGATGTAGAAATTAAATCCTTTGTTTTTATCTAACTCCTGCTTTATGTGTGTTTCTATATAGTTTAAATCAGGTTCTTCGTTCTCATCCAAACGCATAAAATTTAAGGCGGGTAATAGCATGGATGATTCTTTTTGTTCTTCTAAATAAAACTGGAACATGGCAGTGGATAATAATTCGCCTTGCGCTAAAATGGCTTTCTCTTCGTTAACTGTAAACATATCCTGAGTAAACGCACGCAAATAATCAAAATGGTACTTTAATAAATTAGTCACTTTGTTTAAAATGCTTTCTGTTGTATAAAGATTCTTTATCTCTTGTTTGTATTTATTTTCTAAAGATGAAATAAGCTCATTTGCCTTTGCATGATTCTTTGAGTAGAGATTAGTCGCCAGTTCTACCAGACTATTAGTAGTGCCGCTCATGGCACTTAAAACAATTATAACAGGCTCTGTGTTTTTTTTGATAAGAGCGGCAACAGATTTCATTCGCTCTGCAGAGCCCACACTGGTACCTCCAAATTTTAAAACTTTCATTTGTCGTTATAGCTTTTAATCATTGTCAAATGGTGTTTACCTAAAAGGCTCGGTCATTTTTATTTCTTTAAACAGAAATGAGGCTGAAATTACTAAACCATTTGCATTTTCTGTGTCATAAAACATAAAAACTTATTTGTAATTTAGTGGTGTATTATGGCGTTAAGACAAACACAAAATTTAAGGCTGCAACAAAAACTTTCTCCGCAGCAAATTCAGTTAATGAAACTGATACAACTGCCTGTAATGGCTCTTGAACAGCGCATAAAAGAAGAGCTTGAACTTAATCCGGCATTAGAAGAAGATGATAACTCAGATGCCGAAGAAGATTTTACAAGCGAAGATTCGTCTGTTGATGAGGTTGATGGAGAAACTGAAAATATTGATAAAGAAGAGCGCGATACAGATGAAGTTGGTATACAAAACGATGATATCAGCTATGAAGATTATGTGGATGAGGATGAGTTTTCTGATTTTAAATACCAGATAAATAATACCGGTAAGGATAATGATTTTAAAGAAGTCCCCATAAAAGAGCTTACCGATTTCCATGATTTACTGGAAGAGCAAATCGGTATGCTGGAATTGAACGAAACGCAATATATCATTGGACTATATTTGATTGGTTGTATAGATAATGATGGGTATATACGCAGAGATACGAATTCATTGATAGATGATTTGGCGTTTACACAAAACATAACAACCAATGCTGCTGAAGTGGAAGAAATGATTAAAGTATTACAATCATTAGATCCGCCGGGTATTGCCGCGCGAAGTTTGCAAGAGTGTTTGTTGCTGCAGTTGCAACGTATCCCTGATCAAACGCGCGAAATACATTTTGCTATTGATATCATACGTAACTATATGGAAGAGTTTTCCAGAAAGCGGTATGATAAACTTACCCTTATGCTTAATATAGGAGAGGATGAATTAAAGGATGTATTAGCCGAAATAACCAAACTTAATCCTAAACCGGGCAGCACTTCAGAACAATCGTTACAAAGCGCGCAAGAAATAATTCCTGATTTTGTTATTACAAATAATGATGGAGAGTTGGAATTAAGTCTTACACAACGCAATATGCCCGATTTAAGAGTAAGCGCGGAGTACATAGAAATGCTTACCCGTTATAGCCTGCAAAAAGATAAAAATGCTCAGGCGGCATCGGGGTTTATAAAAAATAAAATAGAAAATGCCAAATGGTTTATAGAAGCATTGCTTGAACGCAAAAGAACTATACTAATAACCATGAATGCCATTATAAATTATCAAACAGCGTATTTTCTTACGGGCGATGAAACTAAACTAAAGCCCATGGTATTAAAACACATTGCCGCCAAAACAGGTTTAGATATGTCAACCATATCCAGGGTTGTAAATAGTAAATATGTATCAACACCCTTTGGTACTTTTCCTTTAAGGTTTTTCTTTTCAGAATCGTTGAACACTGATAACGGAGAAGAAGTATCTACTCGTCAGGTAAAAAAGATACTATTGGATTTTGTTGCCGCGGAAGACAAACACAATCCCCTTACCGATGGCGCTCTTTATGATATGTTGAAAGAAAAGGGGTATAACATTGCCCGCCGTACCATAGCCAAGTATCGGGAGTATTTAGATATTCCTGTTGCCCGCATGAGAAGAGAAATGTAGGAAAGGTAGTTGTTTGGAAGAATTCCTTATTTCCGCTTCTCTTTTGGAATTTTGGAACTGACGGACAAGATTACCTTATCAATTTCTAACATTTCATTCAAAGCGAAAACAGTTAATTCATTTTCTTGTTCGGCTTTAGGGAATAGTTGTAAAGCTTTCTTTTTTGATTGAATGCAGTACCATTGAAAATTTTCTGAAGTAATGTTTTGTGTTCTTCCAAGCTCTTTTCCATTCAAAGAAATTTTAACGGAATTTTCTTCCCCTCTTTTTTTATAGCGCGCTCTTACCCATACATAATACCCACTGGTGTCTTTCTCTGTTGGATGAAAATGAAAAATAAGCGGAGTAGTTAAATTCTCTGAAGAAAATGAAACAGAAGTTGTAAAGGTTGTGAAATCATTTTTCTCTGCGTTTTCAGGGATTTCGGTTGTTATTTTAAACTCAGTTGAATCATCATGCAATTCCGCTTCAAAAACAAAATCTCTGCTCCAGTAGTAAGGGTGTATTGATTCATGCCATTCGTCTAACTGATAAAAAATTATTTTCGACGGGTTCCTGCAATCGTATATATATACAGACCCTTGACGCCTATAGTTTATTTTTATTTTATCCTTACCCACACTAAGATAGTATTGTTTTACAACATCTCCGGTTTCATTTCCTGTACCATCTTTAAACCAATTCGCACTAATAACAAAAACGCCGGGTGTTTTAGCGTCTTCACGATAAACGGAAAGCATATCGCCATCTCTTTCATAAATAAAATCTTTTGAGTTGTAAAATATCTTTGAATAACGGGAAGTAATTGCCTGCGCATAAACAGGCATAACAACCTGATAAATATATCCGGATGGGTTTATTGGCATTTCTACAGCCGGGTTTTTCAAATCAAAAAATGCAGGATAAAAATATTCTGCCCCCATTGCACTAAGCACTTTAAGTGAAGCAAGCCATGGTGCCGGACGATAATTTAAGGAATCCCTCCACCAACCTGCACAAACAAAAGGAGAAAAATAACTGTCTCCTTGTTCAATTTCCCGTTTTCTTCCTTCTGCAATGCAATTCAAGCCATGAAAAGCGGCGTAGCGATCAAATATACCATGACGATTATCACCCGGATAAAAATCGGGAGTTGAATAAGAATTGTTTTTATAAAACTGATTTATTTTTCGCAGCTCAGCATATTCTCCGTAATAAAACGGAAGAAAGGCGGATATTTGATAAAAAGAGAATTCAGCATTATAAAGCCCGGGGATAGAATCTGATTTGATAAATTGTTTTTTGTAGCTGTTAAATACTTCATATTGCCAGTGCCCGCGATCTTGTCTGGCGGTTGAAGAGTTTTTTTGTATGCAAGCAATTAAAGGGTTATTACGATAACCTTCTGCATTAGGGTTTGGCGCTGTCCCAAAAACTTCGCCATTTTCATTTATAAAATCAATTTTCTTTTTTTTGTCTCTGTTTGGAAGGGCAGAAATCGCTTTTTGTAAATATTTTCGTTGAACAATTCCGTCAATTTCAATAGAAGGATATTCATGATTGTTTTTGCATGGATCTATTGCTTCATCAGTTCTTATATAAGGAATACCGCGTGGATAGCCAAAACTATTGGGAGAGATACCTACCCAAAACAGTTGGGTGCAAGTAGGAATTTCGGGATGCAGATTGGCATAAGATATAATGTGTCCGGCAAAAGTTTGTGTGTTCGAAAAGTCGTTTGCATAATAGGTTGGGGTAGGAATGTTGAAATAATAATTCCAGTTTTTAGTCATTTCATAATTCATATCTATCGCGGGTTGGTTGGCTATGTTTTTACCAAGTCCCGGATAACTATAATTCCCTGATTTTTCCGTAATTACTTTCGTATAATCATAAGCCATATAAAAAAAATTGAACCATGAAAAATTTCTATGCAATGAAACGCCGGGTTTAAACCTTGGACGAGGAAAGTATTTTAATTGATTGATAGCTAAAACAGAATAGCCGGGATAACCCGGCGCGTAATCCAGTGAATCTGCTTTCTTTTTTGTTTCCTGCTTTTGATATTCGTTTTTTTTCTTTTTTGATGTAGATAAAAAATTAAAGGAGAATAATAAAATTCCTAGACAAAGAAATAAATAACGCACATAATTCATATTGTAAAATTGTAACTTCAGTTTTAGCACATAAAGGTATTAAGAATGCTTAATTAAAATCCAAAATAAACAGACAAAAAGAATTATGTTCTCCCTTAAGACATAGATGAGTTAAACTAAATAGTATTTTTTAATATATAAAAGGTAGCTTGCGCGCTCTTAATTTTAGTTAGTAACGGAGAAAGCCGAAAAGCCGTAGAATAAATGTGTAGGTAGCATAAAAACTATCTATGGATATATTAAAATCATTAAGTAACCAGTCGCAGTATTCTCAAACAAAATTACAATGGATTCTTGGAGCCTGGGTGCTGGCGAGTATTGCAGAGGGCAAACCTAAAATATCGGCAAAAGATGGCGATTTGGCGGAAGAAGATTATGATAAAGCATCTTTGTATTCTCTTCTTTATTCCCTGTACAGTTCAATGGGCGATGTGGAGAATGAATTTGGCGTTAAGTACGAATTTACGTTTAATACCTGGGGCTACGCCTGGCCTGCCACGTGGTCGCCTTCCGGAGTGAAAGCGGACGACCCGCAACGCTTTGGGAAAAATGCCTATACAGGACATTTTCATTGGCAAATAATTAAGGATTTTATCGCTCAAAAAGACGGAAAAGTGCATTTAGTTGAAATGGGATGTGGCACCGGTGCAGGAGCGCATCATATTTGTAAAAACGTGTTACCAAATTGTACCTATGAAGCGGTAGATATGCAAAAAACCGCCATTGAAACTTGCCAACGAAAATATGTTCCGGAACTAAACGGACGCTTAGTGGCAATACATGCTAATGCTACCGATTTAAGTGTAAAAGATAGCTCCGCTGATATTGTTGTGGTTAATGAAACTCATGTTACCGAAATGGTTGGCGTGGTTACGCCTGAGGATGAAAAGTTTTTTCAAACAGCTTACCGAATCTTAAAACCGGGAGGGTATTTGGTTTGGGCAAATGCCATTCCTACCGGTACCTGGCAGGCATCTTTTGATTATTTGAAAACCATAGGAATGAATATGTTGGAGGTTGAGGATGTTACTGACTTGGCCATTCAAGCAAGAGATGAAGATGCTCCGCGTGCAGACAAGTATGTGGAAGATTGCTTAAACAGATTTATTGGATTTAAAATTCCGGTGCTTGGCGCAAGAAGAAGGCAACAAGCTAAAGAGGGGCTAAGGAATTTCTTTCGCAGTCCGGGAACAAGACTTTATGAAAACATGAAAGACCGCTCTGATACCTATAAAGTAGTGTTGATGCAAAAAGTATAATTTGTAACATTCATAACTTAAACAAAAAGCCCCTGTAATTACAAGGGCTTTTTTATTGTTTGTTATTTTTGAGGTTGGTGTTTATTGTGTATTAAAAATTATTACCATATCAAATTGGCTCCTATCTTTAAGCCGAAGAAAGATATGGTTCTCCAAAAAGACCTTAGTGTATATATTACCGGCTTAGAAAAGCTAAGACATTACATAGAGCAGGAAGGTTTTAAGGGTTACGACCCTTATGATACGCTTAACGCATCTATCAAGTTCAGGTACTTTGGCAAGATTGCGGCGGTACTTGCCCTGCAATTTCAAAAAAGAAACCCCGTTAATATACGGCCATTGCTGGGCATTAAAAAAGAGCATAACCCTAAAGCATTAGGTTTGTTCTTATACAGCTATTGTAAACTCCATAAGCAGTTTTCTGACTCGAGCCTTTTTAGGCGAACACCATGTTACCATAACGAAACAAATAAAAACAAGAAACATGAAAAAGATTACCTAAAACAAATAAACTACCTGTTTAGTGAACTCAAAAACAATTATAGTCAGGGTTATAGTGGCTATTGCTGGGGCTATAATTTTGATTGGGCAAGCTCGGGTAAGTATATAAAAAGATATAGCCCTAATATTGTAGTAACCGCTTTTATTGCCAAAGGTATTTTCGAATATTATCAACTTACTAAAAATGAAGAAGCTCTTACTGTTTTAAAAAGCATAGGTAATTTTATTCTGAAAGATTTACCCCGTATCGAAACCCAAGAAGGCATTTGTTTTAGTTATACAACCTTAGGTGTGGATAATTGTTATAATGCAAGTCTTTTAGCGGCGACAGTTTTAGCGCAGTTATATAATCTCACAAAAGATGAAACATATAAAGACTACGCCATTAAAGCGGTTGATTATGTGGTAAGCAAACAACATGCCGATGGGCATTGGAACTACAGTATAGATGAGCAGGGCAAAGAGCGTGTGCAAATAGATTTCCATCAGGGGTATGTGATAGATTGCATAGCTGATGTAATGCGCTTTACCAATATACAAAATGAAAAATACACTATTGCCATAAATAAAGGAACTGATTATTACCTTAAAGAACAGTTCTTTGAAAACGGACAAGCCAAATGGCGTTTACCTAAAATATATCCGGTAGAGATACATAACCAGTCTCAGGGTATAATTACATTTAGTAGAACTCAAGAACATATTGCTTTTGCTGAAACCATTGCCAAATGGACTATTGAAAATATGCAGGATAAGAAAGGATTCTTTTACTACCGTAAGCTCAAAACATATACTAATAAAATACCTTATATGCGTTGGTCTCAGGCATGGATGTTTGTTGCGCTTAGCGAATTAATTATTTCTTTAGCAGAAAAGCAAAATGACTAAAGATTTTACTTTACATATATATAAAGAGCTTTTAACTTCTGCTATTGATTCAGGTTACACGTTAACTTCATACGAAGATTATATTGTGAACGGACATAACTACAAAAAGGTTTTTATCCTGCGGCACGATGTAGATGCTTTACCCGAGAACTCCTATCAAACAGCTTTACTGGAAAAAGAACTCGGCGCTAAAGGTTCTTATTTTTTCAGAGTCGTAAAACAAAGTCTCCATCCTGAAATTATAAAAAAAATTAAAGATTTAGGGCATGAAATAGGTTATCACTACGAAGACATGGCACTTTGTAACGGCGATATAGATAAAGCTTATGGGCATTTTAAAGAAAAGCTTGAGATGTTTGGAAAATACTATCCCGTAAAAACAATTTGTATGCATGGTAGTCCGCTTAGCAAATGGGATAACCGCTTACTTTGGAAAAAATACAACTACAAAGAGCTTGATATTATTGGCGAACCTTATTTTGATATTGATTTTAAAAAGGTGTTGTATATTACCGATACAGGCAGGATGTGGAATAATGAAACATCAAGTGTTAGAGACAGAGTGGAGTCGGGTTACAACTTTACCTTTAATTCAACGCATGATATTATAAAGGCTTTTAAAGAAAATAAACTGCCTGCACAAATTATGTTGAATATACATCCTCAACGCTGGACAAACAATACCTTTTTGTGGAGAAAAGAATATGTATTGCAGAACCTCAAAAATAGTGTGAAGAAATTTTTAGTAAAAAGCAAAACAAAATAATAGTTTAAATTCGTACTGTGCTAATAAAGAAAACCCGCATACCTGTTTTACACATTATTACGATAGGCTTTCTGCCTTCCTTTTTAAAGAAATTCGTTTATCGTTTAAAAGGTTACAAAATAGCAAGTGATGCTAAATTAAGTTTTGGTTGTGTGGTTATTGGCAAAAAGGTTGAGATAGGAACAAAATCAAGCATTGGTTTTTTTACCATTATACGCGCAAGTAAAATAAAGATTGCACGCTATGTAAAAATTGGCTCGATGAGCGCTATTGATACGGGAAGCGTATCTATTGATGATGACGCGCGTATAAATGAACAGGTTTATATTGGAGGAACTACAACCCCTCAATCTTCTTTAACTATGGGTAAGCGTACCATTATTATGCAGGCAAGTTACATCAATCCAACTATGCCCATTACTATTGGGGATGATTCGGGTATAGGCGGACATTGCTTATTGTTTACGCATGGCTCCTGGAATTCAGCATTAGAAGGTTACCCGGTAAAGTTTGCACCCATACATATTGGTAAAAAAGTATGGTTGCCCTGGCGTGTGTTTATTATGCCGGGAGTTACCATTGGCGATGGTGTTGTGGTAGGAGCAGATTCTATGATAAATAAAGATGTGCCCGCTAATTGTTTAGTAGCGGGTTCTCCGGCAAAAATCATAAAAGAAAATTTTCCGACTCCTTTACAAGAAGATGAAAAGAAGAAAATAATTAGTGATATTTTTAGGGAGTTTATTCAACATCTGAATCATCATGATTTTATAACCGAACAGAAGGATATTACTACCGGTTTTGAATTAAGCATTAAAAACAAAAACACGGATGCTCTGGTTGTTTTTTGCGAAACAGTTGCAGAAGCCCTTACTGTAAAAGTTATGAATGGTATTTTAGTTCTAAACACGGGTAATGCTATGCTTCATGCCAATTATACTATGTGTATTTCATTAGAAACTAATACAAGAATTGGCACATCAGATGTGGGCGAAGAATTAGTGCAATTCTTTTCCCGCTATGGTGTTCGTTTTAATCGTTTAGATTAATTTATGACTTTATTAGTTTATCTGGGGCATCCGGCGCATTTCCATCTCTTTAAAGAAACCATTAAAAATCTGCAGGCAAAATCTGTAAAGGTTGTAATTGTTATTAAAAGCAAAGATGTACTGGAGAAATTATTGATAGATAGTAAGCTTCCTTATATAAATATTTCAGAAGGCAATGCTAAAGGCAATGCCTATAAGAACTTTTTAAAACGATTATATAATCTTGCAAGGCTCATTCATGTTAATCAGCCCAAACTATTAATAGGCTCGGCAGCAGAGCTGGCTGTATTGGGTAAATTGTTTCGCATTCCGTCATACATCTTCTTTGAAGATGATTTTGAAGCCGTAAAGAAGTTCGCCAAGATTGCCGGTACATTCGCTACCAAATTAATTTGTCCTGATTGTTGCAGCGCCTGGAAATGGAATGATAAGAAGCTTGGTTATAAAAGCTACCATGAACTGGCTTACCTGCATCCCAATCATTTTACACCTGATGCAGAAAAGATTAAACATGTTTTTAACCTTAATGAGAAGAACTACATCTTGCGCTTCGCTCAATTAACCGCCTATCATGATGTGGGAAAGTCAGGTATAACAACTACTATAGCACAACAGGTAATAGATATGCTTTCCAAACATGGAAGTGTTTTCATAACATCTGAAAGAGAATTGGAACCTCAGTTTGAAAAATACAGAATACAAATATCTCCTTTGGATATTCATCATGCTTTATATTTTGCCGATATGTACATTGGCGATAGTCAAACTATGACAGCTGAAGCGGCTGTGCTTGGTACACCTGCTATTCGCTTTAATGATTTTGTTGGTGAACTTTCTTATCTGGAAGAATTAGAACACACGTACCATCTTACGTATGGTATTAAAACCAACCATCCGGAGAAACTTTTAGAAAAAGCAAAAGAGCTTTTAAATGTACCTGATTTAAAACAGGAGTGGCAGATTAAACGAAACAATATGTTGAAAGAATGTATAGACCTATCTGTATTCATGACAGAGCTTGTCGAAAAAAATATTTTAACCTGAAACTTTTATTTAACTTTAGCTTTTTGAGGCAAGAAGATGAAGAAAGAGCTTATTGTTAAAGAACAAGGCGAGGAGGTTCTGGAGTTTATCTCAAAATATGCGGATACCCAATCTGAAAATAGCCATATTGTAAAAACATTAAATGTCTTTAATATTGAAGCTATTGAAGATGCGAAATGTCAGGCTATTGTAAACCTTCAAAAAATAAACGATATAAGGGGTATTAATGATTTTTTTATAGCCTCAAATGCCAAACTTCCTGAAAGGGCGATTTTTATTGGATGTGTTGAAACTAATGTGCAACGCCAGAAGCGCATCCTTAAAAAGTACCCCTTTATTATTGCAAGAATATATTTTTTGTTTGATTTTGTTTTTAAGCGTGTGTTTCCAAAGCTGTGCTTTACTCGTTGGTTTTATTTTTTTATTACCGCCGGCAGAAACAGGGTGTTATCTAAAGCGGAAGCCTTAGGTAAACTTGTTTTTTGTGGCTTTAAAATTATAGAAGTTCAGGAAATTAAAAACCTTACTTACTTTGTTTGTACGAAAACCAATAAATCTGTTCCTGATAAGCATCCTTCCTTTGGATTCTTTTTTAAGATGCAGCGTATTGGTAAAAATAATAAGTCTATCACCGTATATAAAATACGCACCATGCACCCTTATGCCGAGTATTTGCAGGAATATATTTATGAGCAAAATAAATTGCAGGATGGTGGAAAGTTTAAAAATGATTTCAGAGTAACAAGCTGGGGGCGTTTTTTTAGAAGATTCTGGATTGATGAATTACCCATGGCGATTAACTTTTTAAAAGGAGAAATAAAATTGGTAGGCGTTCGCCCTTTGAGTACACAATATTTAAGTCTGTATTCTGATGAATTAAAAGAAAAACGTATAGATGCGAAACCGGGCTTAATACCTCCTTTTTATGCTGACTTACCGGTAACTTTGGATGAGATAATACAATCTGAATTACGATATTTAGACTCTTATAAGAAGCATCCTTTTAAAACAGATTGTATATATTTCTTTAAAGCGTTAAAGAATATTGTTTTTAAGAATGCGAGGACTAATTAATATTCATTCAGCCGTTGTGGAATGTTCCATCTTATGGCCATCGTAGCGTAGTTAGTAGTAAGGTTGTAAGCGGCTAAGGCGGAATTTTCTCTTCGCACAATTACTTTTAAATCTATAAACACATTATGAGCTGCTCTGTACGTAGCCGTAAAGTCTGTATAGAGTATGGTTGTATGTATGCCTTGCCCAATGTGATTTCCATAATTACTTACACGCGTATTATAATCTAAAGAAACATTGCTTCCGTAGTTTGCAGTGGGCTGAGTTAAGCCTACCGTAAATGGGTCTAAGCCGGTAACGGTATAAAATGCCTTTGCTACTAATGAAAGTCTTCTGCAAGGCTGATACCTTAATATACCGATATATTCGTAAAAGTTAGCTCCATTTGGGTCTGCCAGAGGCTGCTGATAGTTGGTGTAATTATGGTAGTTGGCGGCGTATGAATTAGTGGGATAAACAGAGAACGCACTATATACATAAGGTCTCACTATGTTTTCTTCTAACTGCAAATCAAGGTTTTTTATTCCAAACACATCAATGCATTTCAAGCCAACCTGTAACGCCTGTTTATTTGCCCACCAACCGGCAGAATCTTTGCGATGAATAATTTCCTGAAAATTAAACTCATCAATAAATATCTGACTATAAAAAGAAAAATGCCTCCAAAAATTCCATTTGATATCGAAACCAATATGCGCTTTATCCGGACCGCCTTCTTCAACTGATTTATAAAATATAAAAGGATTTACATAAGCAAAATCAAACCTGCGGTTATTTAAGGAATCGTTGTTTCCAAAAGTTATCGATTCAAATATGCTAAAGGTAAAACGCTTAGACAGGTTCATACTTAAATAGTGCATAGCCATAAATTTGGTAGGATGGTATGAGCCGGTTTCTCTTGCAAGAAAAGGATTAAGTTGCGCGAAAATAGTGGTGTAATTAAACTTGCCAACATTGGTATTGGTTTTAAAGAACATGTAATTGCTGGAGAAATCCGACAGAAAAAGGGAACGATAGCCGTTGCCTATAAAATTTTTATCCTGACCCAACTGAGCTGTTATGTGTTTGGTAATATTAAACGTTATATAACCTCTTGCTGTAAAAAAATCAACACCGCCTTTGGTTTTATAATTGCTCCAGGAACCCTCGCCGGGTACCGCGTCTAAGTGCTGAATTTCTCTGTTTACATAATTAGGAAACACAATCTGGTTATCTGTCATAAAAGTATAAAAGCCAACTCTTTTATCTACCGAGCCTCTAACCTCTAAACCTCTTGTGTTTATATAACAGTTGGTATCGGAACCTTTATTCCTTCCTACCCCGCCATAAAAAACCGGATTAGCCTGTACTTCAAAATAATCTCTTTTGTATTGATAGGCCGCATTCTTTTTCTGGTAAAACGCTTTTAAGAAAGGCTTTTTAGTATCTCCCGCAGTTTGGTTTTTGCTAAACTCCCAGTTATCAGTTTGCAGGTATTGAAGATTGGCTTTATCAACCTTTGAATATCGTTTGGTAGTATCATCCAGTAATGTATCGGCAAGCTGGGCTATATCTTTTCGTAAAGTAGGTTTAACGTTACTAAATATTTTACTTCCAACATCATTACCCGATTTTATTTCATACCTGTCTAATAAATAGCTGTAATCGCTATTTATAGGGGCATACACACTTTGCGCTTTTACAAAAGACGCGCTTAACAAAAGGAAAACTACTAGACTATTCTTCATACTTAAATTCTACAATACAAGATTAATTAATTATTCTTAATAAAAGAAAACGAGAAATTACATACCTTTCCAAAATATTTTTTTGATGCGCAGAATACTTTTTGGTCTTATTTCTTGCCTCTTATATCTTGGTTGCTCTGCTCAAATGATAGAAGGAAATAATGATTGTACGTATGCCAAAGAAATTATTATTCCGTTTAATTATGCCGAGAATGGTACTGTTAAAGCCAAGCACAACCTTAATCAAACCGTATTTTATAACTATAGAGAGCAATTTTCTTATTGGTACAAAATAGTGGTAAAGGATAATGCCGCACTGAAGTTTAAAGTAAAACCAATTAATGATAGCGATGAGTATGCGGTATATTTTTATCAATACAATTCAACCGATTTTTGCGATAAAATATATAATCAAAAGATACGTCCGGTAAAACCTTCTTTTTTTGCAGGTAACGTATCTAAAGAAAATCCATACAATTTGGATGAGAAAACTTTTGCCGCCAAAAAAGATAATGTGTATTACATCTCTGTTTTAAATACGTCTTTAAACAATTGCGGACACTCTTTTTACCTGATTAACGAAAAAGACACGTTAAAGGTTAAAGCCATTCATTTGCCCTGCAAGAGAGACCTGACACAATTAGATGTGAGTAGTGAGATGGTTACCGCTAAGAGTAAACCTGTTGTTTTGAGTGTAGACGAGAAATCTAAAAATCAAATACCTCCTTCTGTAAAGAAAGATACAATCTCAAATCTGAATGTTTCACATCTCACATCTACTAAAGATTCTATAAAGAAGGATAGCGGAAATAGTACAATTGCTAAGCTTAAATCGCTTAAAGAGGGCGACCATTTGGTAATGAAGAGTATTTATTTTTACCCGAATACGTATGCGTTAAAAAAATCTTCTTCGGCTGAATTACAAAAGCTTTTAGCTTATTTATTGGCGAACGAAAATGTGCGAATAGAAATACAAGGACATACCAACGGCGACCACCGTATTGCAAAAAACAAGGCGTATAGCACACTTGGTGAGGAATGGAACTTTGAAGGCAGCGCAAAAATACTCTCGCAAAAGCGAGCCGAAACTATAAAGAAGTATTTAGAAACCAGCGGCATAAAACCCGAAAGGTTGGAAGCTAAGGGTCTTGGCGGCAAAAAACCTATTATAAAACATCCCGAAAGCAACGAAGAAGGAGCTTTAAATATACGTGTGGAGTTGGTTGTTTTAAAGAGGTAATAATTTCACTTGCATACAAGCTAGGCTTCATATGCTGTACGGAAGCCTGCTACAATCCATAACGCATTTCTCTATTAATGATTTTTATAAATATAAAGTTGACATCCTAGCTCTCAAATATAAAACAAAAATTATTTAAAGCACCTTAACCACTAGTACGGTTGGAACATCTAATGCAACTTACTTCTTCTCTAACTTGGCGGCTTCGGGTAAAGTAACCTTTTTACCATTATAAGAAGCTATTACAAAGGCATCTGTAAGTCCTAAACTTTTAACATAAGCTTTTGCCTGTTGGGCATCCGCGCCTTTTTCAAACATACCTATGGCATAGGTAACGCCGCCATTGGGCATGGTTTTGCCCATTATGGGGGTTAAACCTCTAAAAACCTCGCTTACAATAAGGTTTTTATAATAACCTATTTGCACCTGATATATTAAGCCCATGGGCAGTTCGACATCAATTTGTACATCTTTGTCCCAATTATCGGCAGGTCTTTTCATGCTTTTGGAGAAAATAGTTTCCTGCGGTTTCGTAGTTGTCGCATTGTTATTATCGCGTTTATCAATTTGCGCATTAATGCTGTCTAATTTCACCTTGGCGTTTTTATCTTTTTGCTCCAGCTGCGCTTCTTCGTGTTCTATCTTCTTTATTTCTTCTTTAATTTTTTCAGCTTTTGCAGGGTCTTTCACTGTTTTAAGTTCGGTGGTTAGTTTGATAAGTTCTTTTTTATCTTCTTCTGTTTTTTCGTGCAAGTGTTCATCTAAAAGGGCAAACAGGGTTTGGTCTATATCCAGTTTGGTAACTTGTTTAGGTATCGGGGCAACTACGGTATCTTTTTTTACTTCTTTATGTTGCTTGCAATTTTTAAAGTAAAAAGACGCATGGTAGGCTTCAATGGTTGCGTTGGCAGAAAGAAAGGTGGCTTGCTTAGCTAAGTCTGTTTTTATATGGTTGTTTATTTCTTGTTGGCATCTTTTAAGCAGTTTACAAGAACGTGCGGCATAATTTTTTGCAACGGCGGCATAATCTTTAGCCATCAACTCAGAATCTAATGCAAGCGCTATGGCAGAATCTATGTTTAAAATAGCCTGTTCAATAAACAGCATAGCCGTATCTAAATTCTTTGTGGCTACGTACGCATTGCCCGCAAAATAAGCCTGTTTAGAAAAAGAATAAGACTGGTCTGCCAACTGAGCTCCTTCAATAACCAATTCTCTGGAACGGCAATTATCTTTTTTTTGAGAAAAAGAATAAAGGGGAATAAGACAAACAAAATAACAGGCAATAAACAGGCTTCTAAATCTTCTCATATATCTGTCGTAACAGGTTTTAAAGGTAGCAAAAACATATCGAAACTTGTGTAATTCAATAAAAAGTAAGATATTGCGAGTTGTTTTATTATATATGACGGGAATAATACAATTGAAAAAAAATCATGTTGCCAAAGTAATTATCCTTTTGTGGATAAGTGTATTTAGTGCGCCTTTATTTTCTCAAAACGGAGATACGTTAACTTGGGTAAACCCCGACCATAAATCGGAAAACCTATTGAGTTTAAAAAAGGGTTGGTTTGCCGGCGCGGATTTTGGCAGCAACTTATTTTATGGCGCCATTACGTTATATAACAATTTCCCTACTCCTAAAGAATTTAGTCGCAGTTTTGGCAGAGGCTACAGCGTTTATGGCGGCAAAAAATTAAAATTTGGCTTGGCTGCCGAAGTGCAGGCTTTTAAAGGAAATATAATGGGGGAGAAGATTGAACCTCATTTTCCTACTTATAAATTTAGCGGAGATGTAATGAATTACTCGGTAAACATTAAATATAATTTATCTAATCTGCTTTTTAGAGAGAAGCAGGACAGAAGTTTTTTTAATCGTTTAACCATGTATCTTACTGTTGGTTTCGGACAAACATTTTACAGAAGTATTTTAACCAAAAAGGAACCTAATGTATATATATTTAACATTGAAAACGCTACCGGATACAATACCAAAAATATAGATAGCAGCAGTGGTGGGTTGGTTACTTCCAAAACAGCCAGAGCAACAGCTTTAATTTTGCCGGTGGGCGGAAAGCTTAATTTCAGGCTTAATAAAAAAACGGATATCGTTTTAGATATCTATTATGTAAACGTGTTTTCTACTTCTTTAGATTCTTGGAACAGGACATGGATACATGACGATAAATACATGTACACCGGTTTGGGCTTATGCTATAACTTTGGCAGAACTGATGAAGATGAAATTCCGAGAGAGCAACGTTTAGTAAGACCCAAATCAAAAAAATCAAATGAAGAATCAACGGTTTCTTCCGATATAGATACCAAAATACCCGGCAGCCTACCGAGTGGAGGTAAGAACAAGTCTTCAAAAAAATCAAAGAAAGAAGATAAAGACCTTGAAATAAAACTTAAACTATATGAACTGCAATTAAAACTTTTTGAAATGCAGTATATGCTTACACAATAGCCCAATTCTAATTTTCTTTCTTTACTTTTTACTAATATTAATGTATAATCTTTGATTTTGGTTATTTTAAAATAAGGTAATATACCTTACTCCCTAATTTTTTATACCTTTATGGGGTTTAAATGCAGACAAATTAACTATGAGTGATAGCCCCCCATCGGGATTGGAGATAGAGCAAAGAAACTTTAATTTTAAACGGTTTTTTCGCGGGTATATAAGATATTGGTATTTGTTTGGTATTTCTTTAGCCTTGGCTTTAGCAATTGCCCGTTATTATAATTGGTATGCTACGCCTATATACCGTTCTTCTTGTAGGCTTATTATTAAAGATGATAACGCGGGTGGAGAGAATATTTTAAAGGAACTGAATGATGCCAAACGGAACAAAAATCTTGAAAACGAAATTCAGATTTTAAAATCTATTACGCTACTATCTAAAGCGGCTAATCAATTAGATTTAGGTGAAACCTACATACTTCAGGGTAAAATAAAATCGACAGAGTTGTATACCAAATCTCCTTTTGTGTTTAAGGCTGATACGCTTAATGAGTTGGCTTATTTTTCTGAAATAGATATTACCATTCTAAATAGCTATAAGTTTGAACTTTCCTATCATCTGAAAAATAAAAAAGCGATTAATAATGCTAAAGAATATACGTTTAATAAAACCATCGTAAATGAATTAGGTACTTTTAAAATAAATAAACGCGAATCATTTGACAGCGTTTCATTTAATAACTCTTCATACGATAAAAGAAACTTTAAAGTATTTGTTAATCCGATTGAAGATGTAGCGGCTTATTACATGGCGAACATTAATGTAGGCGTTGTTACTACAGGGTCCTCTATTCTTGAACTTACCGCTACAGATGTTGTACCCGAGCAATGCGCCGATTTTTTAAATAAACTTACCGAAGTTTATATTCAAAACAGTATAGAACAAAAGAATTTATTAGCCAGTAATTCAATCAAATTTATAGACTCTCAGATAGAACAAATTTCAAAAGAGTTAAAGGTTATTGAAGATACCATGCTTGCTTTTAAAAGCCGAAGAGGTATTACAGATGTGGAAGCTCAATCTAAATTATTTTTAGATCAGGTAAGATACTTTGATACAAAAATCTCCGAAAATGATGTTCAGCAATCTTTTCTTAACTACATTGAAAATTATATTAAGGATGATAAAAAAGTAAATGATATAAACCCCAGTATGTTAGGCATAGAAGATCCTATGCTAAGAAGAGCCGTTGAAGCGTTAAGCATGCTGGAAAACGAAAGAGACAAAAAACATTATGAATCTAAAGGAAAATATCCGGGGCTTGAGCAACTGGATTATCAGATAAAAAAAGCGAAAGAAGTTATCATAGAAACGCTTCATAATGTTAGGCAAAACTACGTGATAGTTAAAAATGAAACTACCCAACAACTAAGTAAAATAGAAGATAAAATAAAACTTTTACCTACTACAGAGATAGAGCTGATAAGTATTAAGCGCCAATTTACGATTAAAGAAGGTTTATATATTTACCTGCTGGAAAAACGATCGGAGTCTGCTATCAGGCTGGCGTCAACGGTTTCCGATAACTGGGTAGTTGATAAAGCCATTCCTTCTTATAATCCTATTAAACCTATTAAAAGTAAATCATATTCTATAGCTTTTGTATTAGGTTTGTTATTACCCGCGCTTATTATTTCAATAAAGGAAATACTTAATGATAAAATTATAGATAAGGAGACGTTGGATGCCAGTACCAAAATCCCTTTAATGGGTATTATTGGCTATAATGAAAATAATTTTAATATTTTCTCAACTCAAAAACCTAAGGCTGTGTTTTTAGAAGCCTTTCGAACTATACGAACAAATATTAATTACTTCCTGGATAAAAGTAAAGATGAAAAAAAAGAAAATATAATTCTGGTTACTTCCTCTGTTAGTGGAGAAGGAAAAACGTTTTGCTCTTATAACCTATCCGGCATTTTTGCTTTGTCTGAAAAAAGAACCGTATTAGTTTGCTTAGATATGCGGAAGCCAAAATTAATTGATGGAGTTAGCCCTAAACATGAAAAAGGAATTAGTAATTATTTATCCGGATCAGCAACTATTGAAGAAGTTATTCAGCACCCTATAGACTCATTTCCTTTTTTAGATATTATTTTCTCGGGACCGATACCTCCAAACCCTTCTGAGCTTTTACTGAAAGAAAAAGTAGATGTGCTGTTTACTTATCTAAGTCAGCAATATGATTATGTTATAGTAGATAGCCCACCGGTTGGACTCGTTACAGATGGATTAGTATTATCAAAATATTCTAATGTAACCATTTATGTAACCAGACAAAACTATACCCGAAAACAACAGCTTCAGTTTATAAATAAATTATATGAAGAAGGAAAGATGAAAAATGTGGGCATTGTTTTAAATGCTGTAAAACAGTCATCTTCTAGCTATGGATATGGTTATGGCAATGGGTATGGATACGGCTATGGTAGTTATGGGTATGGCGAAGAAAAAGATAGTAGTCGGAAAGATAAATTAAAACAATTATTCAGTAAAAAATCTTCAACGTAGGTTATTTGGAAGAGGCGTTTGTATGGCGGAATTAATCCATAAAATTAAAGAGTTTAATCTAAAAACGTATTTAACTATTGGTCATGCCAGAAGCATTAAAACGAAGAAAAATATTTTAGCTTCCATTCTTATAAAAGGAGTAAGCATTCTTACGAGTTTTGTATTAGTACCTCTTATTATTAATTACCTGAATCCTATAAATTATGGCATTTGGCTTACTGTATACAGCATTATTAGCTGGTTTGGATTGTTGGATATAGGTTTAGGCAATGGGTTAAGAAACAGATTTGCAGAATCCATAGCTAAAGGAGATAAAGGCGAAGCGCGCATGTATTTAAGTACAGCGTATGCTATGCTGGGTATAATTATGATTAGCGCTTGCATCCTTTTTATTATTATCAATAATTATTTGAACTGGGCTTCCATTTTAAATGTTAGTCAGGAAAACGCGTCAGAATTGGGAAAGATAACGACCATTATTTTTGGGTCGTTTTTTTTGCAATTAGTAGTTAAACTTATAAGTGCGGTATTGCTTGCCGACCAGAAAGCGGCATTAGCCATGTCCTTAAACACAATAGCGAGTGTATTAACATTAGTTGTTATTTATATTCTTACAAAAACAACAACAGGTTCCATCATGTATTTAGCCATAACAATTGGAATTATAAATATAGTTGTACCCTTATTTGCGAGCTTCATACTTTATAAAACGTATTATAAAGATTACGTGCCTTCCTTTAGATACGTAAATTTTAAATCCGCTAAAAGTTTAATGAATGTAGGACTTATGTTCTTTTTGTTTCAATCCACAGCTATCATTGTGGTAGCGACCGATAACATTATTATTTCGAGAATATTTGGCGCGGCGGAAGTTACGCCGTACAACATTGCGTTTAAATACTTCACTCCAATAACTCTTATGTTTACCATTATTTCTTCCCCTTTATGGAGCGCTTATACCGAATCATACGCTCAAAACGATATGGATTGGATAAAAAGAATCACATCTAAAATGCTTACGATATGGTTGCTTATGGCTGTGGCTATTGTACCTATGATTATTTTTTCAAATTTCGCCTATGAGCTTTGGGTAGGTAAGGAAATAAAAATTTCTACTAGTTTAACAATTTGGATGGCATTATATGTTTTACTTTCTTCATGGAATCAACTATTCGGAAACTTTATTAATGGGATAGGTAAACTTAAAGTAGGTTTTTATACCTCAATATTTGCGGCAATTAGTAATATTCCGCTTTGTATACTCTTGGCTAAGTATACCAATTGGGGCGTTTCCGCAATAATTGCGGCTTCTTGTCTATCACTAATACCTGATATTATCTTAATACCTATTCAATATTTAAAAATAATTAATCACAAAGCAACCGGTATTTGGAATAAGTAAGTCTTATGCAACATATAAAGCAAATAAAAGATAAAGATCAAATTTTGGCTATCATTATAAGTGATAAGTTTAATGAAAAGGGAATTCATTTCTTTACACCAAATGAATTTTCACAACAATTAGCATACATGAATCATCCCAAAGGAAAAATCATTGAACCACATTATCATAATCCGGTTGAAAGAAATGTTGTTTATACACAAGAGGTATTGCTCATAAAAAAAGGGAAATTAAAAGTGCATTTTTACGATAACAACCAGATGTACTTGCAAAGTAGTATTATTGAAAGTGGAGATGTAATTCTTCTTGCTTCGGGTGGGCATGGGTTTGAAGTAATGGAGGATATAGAAATGATTGAAGTAAAACAAGGCCCTTATAAAGGTGATGCGGATAAAACAAGATTTATAGCCAAATAAAATTAAGTAAAAATGATACCTGTTAATGAACCTCTATTAAACGGCAATGAAAAAAAATATCTTAATGAGTGTATCGATACAGGCTGGATTAGCTCTGAAGGCCCTTTTATTAAAAAATTAGAAGAGCAGTTTTCAAAAAAAAATAGCCGTACTTATGGCGTTGCCCTTTGCAATGGTACAGCGGCTTTAGAAATTGCGGTCGAAGCTTTAGGAATTACCAAAGGAGATGAAGTAATTATGCCCACTTTTACGATTATATCCTGTGCCTCTGCTATTGTAAAAGTAGGTGCAATACCTGTTTTGGTAGATTGTGATTTACAAACATGGAATATGGATGTAAACCAAATAGAAGCGAAAATCACGCCTAAAACAAAAGCCATTATGGTTGTTCATATTTATGGTTTACCTGTAGATATGGATGCTGTAATAACTATAGCCAAAAAATATAATTTAAAAATTATTGAAGATGCTGCCGAAGCTCACGGACAAACATACAAAGGTAAACCCTGCGGAAGCTTTGGCGATATAAGTGTATTTAGCTTTTATCCAAATAAATTAATTACTACAGGTGAAGGAGGAATGGTTCTTACTGATAACGAGGGTTTAGCTGAAAGATGCAAGTCCTTGCGTAATTTATGTTTCCTGCCTACTAAAAGATTTGTTCATGAAGAGTTGGGTTGGAATATGCGCATGACCAACCTGCAAGCTGCTGTTGGTGTAGCTCAGATAGAGCGTTGGGATGAATTTATTGGAATAAAAAGAAGGATGGGTAAACTTTATACCTCCCTTCTTAAAAATGAAAAAAGTATTTCTATTCCTGTAGAAAAGACATCTTATGCTGAAAATATCTACTGGGTATTTGGAGTGGTTTCAGAAAACAAAAATGAAACAGCGGAAATACTGATGAAGAAATTAGCGGAGAAACAAATTGGCACCCGTCCGTTTTTTTATCCTATCCATTTACAACCTGTATTTAAAAAGATGAATTTATTTATTGGAGAAGTATATCCCAATGCCGAAAAAATAAGCAAATATGGTTTCTATCTTCCCAGTGGATTAGCGTTAACTGAAAATCAAATACAGGAAGTCGCTAAAACTTTAAAAGAAATTTTGAATTAAAATGAACGCGAAAGTATTCGATGCTTACAGCGCTTATTACGATTTGCTTTATCAGGATAAAGATTACGCGACTGAAACCAAATATATAAATACACTTATAAATTCATATTCCAAAAACGCCGAATCTATTTTAGAATTGGGGAGTGGAACGGGTATACATGCAAGTCTTTTGGCGAAAATTGGTTATATAATTACTGGTATAGATCAAAGTAAAACCATGTTACTAAAAGCTGAAGAAAGAAAAAATAATTTGCCGGAGTCGGTTGCTAATAGAGTTTCTTTTTATGAAGGAGATATACGTTCGTATGTTGGTAATAAAAAGTTTGATGTGGTAATTTCTCTGTTTCATGTGATGAGTTATATGGAGACGGATACTGATTTGGAAAAAGCGATACAAACAGCCGCAAATAATTTAAAAAAGGGAGGACTCTTTATTTTTGATTGCTGGAACGGATCCGGAGTTTTAAATGAAAAACCAATTTCGAGAACTAAGAACTATGAAAACGAAATGGTTTTAGTCAAAAGAAAATCAACACCAAAAATGTTTCCTGAAAAAAATATAGTTGAGGTACACTTTGATATACATATTCAAAATAAAATAACTAAAGAAGAAACAATACTACAGGAAACTCATAGAATGCATTATTTATTTACGGATGAATTGAAAAATCTATTAAAAAAAAATAATTTAGAAATTATTCATAAAGAAGAGTGGCTTTCTAAAAAGCTACTTTCCAAAACCAGTTGGAATGCCTGTTATGTTTGTAGGGTCGGTACATAAGGCATACTATGCTATTTAATTCTTTCGAGTTTGCTATATTTTTACCAGTTGTTTTTTTACTCTATTGGTTTGTATTTAACAGGCAAGTAAGGCAGCAAAATTTATTTCTTTTAATTGTAAGCTATATTTTTTATGGATGGTGGGATTGGCGTTTTATACTGCTAATCGCTTTTAGCACCATCTTTGATTTTTTTATTGGAGTACAATTGGGTAACATTGAAGACGCAAGAAAAAGAAAACTATTATTTAGATTAAGTTGTTTAGTAAACCTGGGTTTTCTATGTTTTTTTAAATACTTTAATTTCTTCATCGATAATTTTATCGCCATTTTTGAACGAGTGGGTTATCATATCCCCGTTGTTCCTATAAAGATTATTCTTCCGGTAGGTATTAGTTTTTATACTTTTCAATCATTAAGTTACACTGCCGATGTTTACCTGAAAAAATTAAAGCCCACGAAGGATTTTATACTTTTCGCGTCTTTTATAAGTTTTTTTCCTCAATTAGTTGCAGGTCCAATAGAGCGGGCTATTCACATTCTTCCTCAATTTAAGAATCAACGTAAGTTTAATTATGAAGAAGCGAAACTTGGTATGCGACAAATTTTATGGGGACTATTTAAAAAAATTGTCATTGCCGATACCTTGTCTGTATATGTAGATGATATATTTTCAAATTATTTGTCCCTCCCGGGAAGCACTTTATTACTTGGTGCGGTTTACTTTGCTGTTCAGATTTATTGCGATTTTTCAGGATATTCAAGTATTGCAATCGGAACAGCGCATTTATTTGGATTTTCTTTAATGAGAAATTTTAATTACCCATATTTCTCTAAAAGTGTTTCAGAATTTTGGCGTAATTGGCATATATCCCTTTCTACCTGGTTTAGAGATTATGTTTACATACCTTTAGGTGGCAGTAGGAAAACACAATCAAGAACCCTATTAAATATTTTGATTGTTTTTGCGCTAAGTGGTTTTTGGCATGGCGCAAACTGGACTTTTGTTATTTGGGGATTATTAAATGGAATATTTATCATTCCAACTTTATTTATGGAAAGAAATAAAAGAAGAGATTCTTCTCCTCATAAACGAAAAGCGACTGCCTCATTTATAGAAGGAATTCAAATTGTGTTTACTTTTTTCCTGATTACACTCACATGGATATTTTTCCGTTCAGAAAACATATCGCAAGCGCTTAACTATATGACGATTTTATTTTCAAAATCATTATTTGTATACCCTATTCAGCATGGTATGGCAATGGCTCTCCCCCTCATCCTTATTTTATTTGTTGTTGAATTTATTAGAAGGCAAAATATTCCGATGTTTCAACCGGAAAAAGTTTCCGTATATATAAGATGGAGTGTATATCTTATAATGGTTATAACCTGTTTGTCTTTTTTCAAATTAAATCAATCTTTTATTTATTTTCAATTTTGATAAAGCGTTTTATTTATAGAACATTATTGTTTTTTGCACTAACGCTGTTAATACTTATGGCTTCTTTGTTTTTTGTTCGGGATAACGAAACTCAAAAAAATGTACTGGCTTCCATCATAACAAAGCATGAAATGCTTCAAAAAACAACTTCACCAAAAATAATTTTTGCAGGAGGTTCTAATGTAAGTTTCGGTTTAGATTGTAAAGTGATTTCTGATAGTTTAAAAATGGCCGCCATAAATACCGCTATGCACGGAGGTTTGGGTATGGAATTTATGGCTAACAATATTAAGCCATATATACATAAAGGTGATGTAGTAGTATTTATTCCGGAGTATGAGAATTTTTACTCGGATATTTTTTATGGAGAAATGGAATTAGTCTCTCTGCTTTTTGATGTGGATCCACTGGAACAAAAAAATATGGATGCTGATCAATGGATGCACTTGATAAAGTACATAGTTCCCTATTCAGCCAAAAAAATTAAAAACCAATTTCTTGAATTATTTCAAAAAGAAAACCCGACAAATAGAATAGATGTTTATGATAAAAATTCTTTTAATGAATATGGTGATACGTATATTCACTGGATATTGCCGGCCCAGAAATTTGTCCCAATGAAGTCTCCTTTAAACAAAAAAATAAAGCCTGAGGCTATTTCTTTTATTAAAAAATTTAAGATATTTGTTGAAAGTCGGCACGCTAAACTAATTCTGTTTCCTCCTGTGCTGGAAGAAAGTTCTTATGCTGGTTTAAAGGATATGATAGATAAAATTGATATAACCCTTAGAGAAAATAATGTTTCTTATTGCTGTAGTCCAATGCGCTATAAATTTGCGACTGGTTGTTTTTTTAATACCTATTATCACACTAACAGGAAAGGGGTAGATTTGAGAACAAAATTAATGATTGAAGACTTGAAACCTTTTTTAAATCGTTAATGAATAAAAAAAAATCTGTATTGATAGTTTTCCCTGATGAATGGTTACAATATTCTCCATCTCTTCTTAATTTATATAATTGCTGTAAAGAAGAATATTATACCAAAATAATTTATATAAATCATAAAAAGTTTGATAATACGGGACTGGTAGATAATTACAAAAGTATTCGTGTAAGAAAATTTCCGGCTTACGTTTGGCGAAAGACTTTTGGGTATAAGCTTTATAAGGTTTTTAAACTTTTTTGGTGTCTTTTTCTTGTAAAATTATTTGATAGGAGATATGATATTGTTATTGCGATTGATTCTTCAGGATATGTACCTACTAAATTATTTTTCCCTAAAACAATTTTTTTCTCGCTTGAACTTAAAAAGGATAATTTTTATAAAATAAGTAGAAAATTAGGGATTGATAGATTAATTATCCAAAGTAAAGAAAGAAAGGATTTTTTGGTGGGAGAAAACCCTGATATAGAAGTTTTTTATATTCAGAATGCGCCTATTTTAAAAAAACAAGGTATAACGCTAAAAGAAAAAACTGATAAGCGAATTCTTTTTTTGGGCAATATAGATTTTGGGTATGCTATAGACCAATTTATAGACTGTATTAAAGAACTTGATGATAGTTACACCCTTACTTTAAAAGGAATTAGGAACGAAAACTTTTTTAATCTGCTTAACCAAAAATATGCCGACCTAATCCATTCAGGTAAACTGATTTTTGATTTTAATTATACTGAACAATCAAAAATTATTGAATATGTATCTCAGTTTTATATTGGTATTGTAGGATATGATTTGGAGGTTGTAAAACATGATTTTAATCAATTTTCAGCACCTTCGGGTAAATTGTTTAATTATTATGCCGCAGGCATTCCTGTAATGGCCACAGATATTATTGGTTTGCGAAGTGTAAAAGATTATAATGCGGGTGTTTTAATAGATACCTTTTCTGCCGATAAAATAAAAGACGCGGTAAATGTGATTGAAAAAAACTACCAACAATTTTCCGCTAATTGCTTAGTTGCCGCTGAAGCGTTTGATTTTAAAAAAGCTTTTGATGCTTTTATTAAAGCAGTAGATAAATAAAAAGAATTTGAAAAATCAATTTCCGTTGTAACTAAATATGCGTTACTTTACTTGCAAGTTACTTAATCATGATGTCTGATAACCCTTTAATAAGTATTATAACGGTTGTATATAATGGAGCTAAACATATTGAACAAACTATTTTCAGTGTACTAAACCAATCTTATAACAATATAGAATATATCCTTATTGATGGGGGGTCTACAGATGGGACAGTGGATATTATAAAGCGCTATGAAAGTAAAATAGCTCACTGGGAAAGTGAAAAAGATAACGGTATTTATTTTGCCATGAACAAAGGTATCTCTTTAGCGAAAGGAGATTTGATTGGAATATTAAACGCGGATGATTTTTACCTACCTGATACCCTTGCAAAGGTTGTTGAAACAAATAAATTGTATCGCGCAGATATTTACCACGGAGATATGCAATACATAAGCGAGTCAAATAACATGTTATTTATTGCAAAACCCGATATAACCAAAATGAATGAGATGCCTGCAATATCGCATCCTACTTGTTTTGTACGAAAGTCGGTATATGAAAAAGTAGGTGTGTTTGATACTCAATATAAAATTTCAGCTGATTATGATTTTCTTTTACGTTGCATAAGACAAAATAGTTCTTTCTATTATATACCGGCTGTACTTACCTGTTTTAGAGTAGGAGGAATGAGTAGTTCTTGTGCAAGTAATATTGAGGGCTATAAGATTATGAAAATACATCAAACGGGGCATCATCGTGCGGTAATTATAAGAGGAATAAAATGCTATGTAAAAACATTCTTTAAAAAAATAATAAATTTGAATGGGAATAAATGATTAGTCTGATTGCTTATATAGAAGCTGCTTTGCAAAATATCTCTTCCAGATGGAAAGGAAGATTATTAAAACTTTACCTTGTTTTGCATGGCTGTAAAGTAGGGAAGGGGTTAAAATGTTCAGGTTTCCCCTATTTTAGAGGCTTTCCAAACAAAAATATATTTATTGGAAATTACGTTGATTTAGGAAGAAACAACACCATTGAACTTTCTAAAGATGGGAAGCTGATATTAGAAGACTATGTGGTCTTTCATCAAAATATTTTAATAAGCTGTAGTAAAGAAATTAAAATAAAAAAATGGTCCGGTCTCGCGGAGAATGTAAGCGTTAGAGACAGCAATCACAGCTTTGCTAAAAACGAATGTTATCGCAAGCAGGTATCTGTTTCAGAAGCCATAGAAATAGGCGAGGATGCAGGTATCGCGGCGTGTTCGGTAGTGCTAATGGGAAGTAAAATTGCCAAAGGAGTCTTTATAGGTTCTAATTCGGTAGTAACACGGAAAATGGTTACAGAAGAATATGGCATTTACGCCGGTAACCCCATTAGGTTGATTGCTAAAAGAGAATAAATATTTCCAAAGGAGAATTACATAGTGAATTTCGAAAAAAAAATAAATCTATTAGTTATTCCTGATCTTTTTCCGAAATTTGATGGAGATGTGCAAGGCATTTTTGTTGTAGATTACCTAAGAACAGTAAAAAACTATTGCAATATTAATGTGCTGTTTTTAAAATTAAGGGGCAAAAAAGGATTAAATATTGAAACCACTGATGTGGGCATAATATATCGCTACTGCGTATCCGAAAAAAAACTGCCTTCCTTTTTAAAACCATTTGCGTATATTATTTGGTTTATAAAAGGCTATCAAATAGGTAAGGAGTTAAAAAACACAGATATTATTCATTCGCATGGGGCTATTTTAAGTGGTACCTTAAGTTGGCTACTGTCTATAAAGTTAAAAGTGCCTTTTATTATTACAGAGCATCAAGGACCTTTTAGCATGACTTCCGAAAATTTTTGGAAACTGCATTGGACTCGTTTTATCATGCAAAAAGCTAATGCGGTTTTAACCGTTAGCGAACATTTAAAACGGGAAATTCTAACAGCTGATATTCATCCAAAAAAAACAATAGTTACTTATAATCCGGTTGATACGGATTTGTTTAAACTAAAAACAAATGCTATAACAACTAACAATATTTTGTTTGTTGGCAGGATGGATGAGTTTAAAGGCGCTTTACGCTGCGTAAAAGCCTTTGAAAAAATAGCGTCTAATAATCCATTGCACACCCTTACCTTAGTGGGTAACGGAAAGGATATGCAATTTATTAAAGATTATATTAAAGCACATTCCCATCTCAAAAATAAAATTATTCTAAAAGGTACACTCACAAAAGAACCTATTGCAAATGAAATGCGACAATCTGATTTTTTTGTATTCCCCAGCAGGCATGAGAGTTTTGGGTTAGTAATAGCCGAAGCGTTATCCTGTGGTTTGCCGGTAATTGTGGGTAATCAAACAGCGCCTAAAGAGTATGTTACCAAAGATATTGGTTTGCTTATCCCGCCAGATGATATAGACGCCATAGCGAATGCTATGCAGGATGTAATAAATAATCTAAAATCTTATGATGCTCATAATATAAGGAAACATATAACTACTAATTTTAGTTTTGATGTGTTTGGAAAAAAGTTACAGCTTATTTATCAGTCTGAACTTTGTTCTTAAACATTTCTCGTTTTAAGTACAACAATAAATTATATCTTTAAAACCTGATGTGTGGTATTGCTGGAATTATAAGTTTAGAAGGATTAACACCGGGAGATTTATATAAAATGTCGGTTGTTATGCAACACCGTGGACCCGATGATGAAGGTTTTCTGCTTCTTGATAACCAACAAAAAATACGATACTTTAGGGGAGATGATACCATTCCTGAATTAGCGGACTTAACACATATACAAGATATAGGTAATTCAACATCGTGGCATTTGGGATTGGTTCACAGGCGTTTATCTATCATTGATTTGTCGCCAACCGGACATCAACCCATGGCTTATGCCGAAGGAAAATACCAACTTGTTTTTAATGGAGAGATATATAATTATAAGGAATTAAGAGAGACTTTGCGTTTACACGGTTTTATTTTTAAAACCGATAGTGACAGTGAAGTTATATTAGCTGCTTACATTTATTGGGGTAAGGCTTGTGTCAGCAAATTTGTTGGTATGTGGGCTTTTGCGCTGTATGATATAGATAATAAATCACTTTTTATTTCTCGAGATAGGTTTGGTATCAAACCGCTATACTATGTTTTACACAACAATAAATTTGTCTTTGCCTCGGAAATAAAAGCCCTGCTTGCTTTAGATTTTATTGAACCGATAGCGGATATGAACGCTGTATTGGAGTTTGTATGCTTTGGTTCTACAGCAGACTCGGCATCTAATTTATATAAACAAATAAAAACTTTAGCTCCTGCCCATAATTTATTTATTAAATTAGATACACTTAATTTGGAGTTAGAACGTTATTACGATTTGGAACGTGAAACCAAACAGTACGTGATGCCCGCGGAAAGTATGATTCAAAAAACATTCGAAGAACTCTTAACTAACGCTGTATCTATTCATTTGCGAGCGGATGTACCTATAGGTTCCGCGCTAAGCGGTGGACTTGATTCGAGTACTTTGGTAGCTATGGCCGCTGATATGATGGGTGGAAGTGTTTTTAAAACATTTACAGCGGCTTATATTGAAAAGGATATTGATGAATCTGACTATGCGAAAATGGTAATTGCTTCAAAAAAAAATATTGAAGGAAACTTCATATTCCCTGATGCTGATACTTATTGGCAAGATATAGATAAACTAATTTGGCACCAGGATTTACCCATTCAATCAACTTCTATGTTTGCGCAATGGGAAGTAATGAAACTGGCTCACCGTCATAATAGTAAAGTATTGTTAGACGGGCAAGGTTCTGATGAGATACTGGGGGGGTATCATAATTTTGCAGGACTCTATTTAATAGAAAAATTAAAACAAGGTAAAATGTATTCATTCTTCAAAGAAAGGGAGGAGTTGAAAAACAAATTTTCGCCAAATATAAATAATACGTTAGGGAGAGCTTTTTATTATTACCTGCCGGAGGTTTTACAACGAAAGATACGAGCGAAAAGACGGTTAGGCATGGGCTTTATTTCGGCGAATTATCAGCAGCAATTAACTAATATAGATGTTCCTGCAAGAGGAGGTAAAACGTATCAAGAACAATCTCTACTGAGTATTGAATTTGGATTACAGGATTTATTGCGCCATGAAGATCGTAACTCAATGGCGTTTTCTATCGAAAGTCGTGTTCCGTTTTTAGATCATCGTTTGGTAGAGTTTTCTATTGCTTTACAAAATGATTGGAAAATAAACGATGGCTGGACTAAATATATATTACGGAAAACAGCCGAACCTTTATTGGATAAGAAAGTAGTGTGGCGAAAATATAAAATGGGCTTTTTAACTCCTCAGAAACTCTGGAAGTTAGAGTCTAAAAAGAAATTAGATACCTTTATAAACGAGACAAAAATGCCGGGTTTTTTAGATAAACATTATTTATTGAAGCTAAATAATACGGATATACACGACAGTTCTCATCTGAGTGAATTTTGGAAAATGATTTCTTTTTTAAAGTGGGCGGAAATTTTTAAAGTGCGATTTGAATAATATGACTTTAGAAAAAGCGACATGAAAATAGGAGTTGTATCTGCGCACTATATGCCGGAAGCCGGTTATCAGGAAGTTCATTTATCAAGGGCTTATGCTCGCTTGGGATATGAGGTAAAGGTATTTACATCAACAGCGTCTGTAAAATTGGGAGGAAGCATAAGTAAATATAAATACCATGCCGGATTAGAACAAGATTTGAAATATGGGTATGAGATTTTACGTTTACCTACATTAGCCATACGAGCGAAAGCGTTTTCATTTGGACTTCAAAAAGCGGTAAATGAGTTTAATCCCGATGTTTTAATTATTTTGGGTGTTGCAAAAATATTCCCAACGCTGCTTTTTAATAACAAATTAAAAGCAACTGCTAAAATTATATCCATATATGGTGATGCGGCAGAGTATTATGAATGGGCAACCTTTAAACAAAAAATTAAAAGTTATGTAGAGATAATAGGTCACAAAATCATAAAAAGAAGTTTGTATAAAAAAGCTTTGAAATATTGTGATAAAATAATTTTAAACTACCCTGAAACGGCTAATATATTTTTAAATTTTTTAAATGAAGAAGAAAAAAAGCGATTTGAATTAAAAAAGGTTTTTTTAAACTTGGGTTACGACTCTGATGAATATTTTTTTAATGAAAAGAATAGGCGACAAACTAGAAAGGATTTGAATATTAGTGATGACGAGGTTGTATTGATTACTTCAACCAGAATTAATAAGCGAAAAAATTTAGAAGAAATAATACAATGTATTTCAACGATAAACCAAACGGGGAAGAAAGTAAAATATATTTTAGTTGGTTTTTTAGGAGATACTTATGAAAAGGAGTTAAAAACATTTATTAAATCTCAGCCAATGCCTAATCTGTTTTTGTGCTTTCCGTTTTTAGACGCGAATGCAAAGCGCGAATTATATTGCGCGGCGGATGTTGCTATTTGGCAAAGAGTCTCTATATCTATTAAGGAAGCCATGGGTACAGGGCTTCCTATTATTTTAGAAAACAAATTAAGCATGAGTCACTTAATAAAGAATAATCATAGCGGTTGGTTTTTTGAGAAGGAAAAACTGGATGAAACCTTAAAAAAGGTAGTTAATATTCTTTCAGACAAAAAAGTTGATAGACCACTACTTGCGTCTGAGAATGCTCAAAAATTTTCTTACGATAACGTGGCAAAGAGTATCTTACAAACTGTGCGAGAAAATATTTTATAGTGTCGTTTAAAGAATGGAAATACTGGATTAAATCTCAGCCTTGGCATTTGCGTTGGTTTACTGTTTTAGTGCTAATACGCCCTGTTGTAGATAATTTTTATTATCTTAAAAATATCTCACCTTTCTTGTCTCCTCTTTATTTGGTGGGTATCGCCACACCTATACTTTGTGTTTATACGATTATTTCTTTTAAAAGAAGAGATCGTTCTGTTTTTGATTTTTTATTTGGACTATGGACATTACTTATTTTACTCTCCATTTTATTTGTGTTTATTAACGACCCTTTATCAAAAGCTTTTTTTGAATTTTCTTTAAAACTGTCAATGCCCGTTTATTTGTTCTTTTTCTTGAGACTATATATCCGTTCACTTAAAGACCTTGATGGACTTTTGCAAACCTTTTTATACTCGGCAATTTTTGTCGCGGGTGTTTTTTTATACGAATTAATAATTAACCCTATCAAAGTATTAAAAACACGAGACCTTGAAAGAATACAAGGCTATTATGGAGATGTATTAAACTATGCCATATATTTATCTCAGAGTTTTTTAATCATGTGTTATTTTTATTTTCGAAAAAAGAATGTCCAATCGCTATTTACTAGAACTAGGAACTTAATAATTGTAGCGATGATATGCGTGGCCTGTCTTTTTAAGATAAGTCATACAGCGAGTTATGGTGTGTTTATAGCTATTCTTTTACTGTTTGTTTTATTTAATTTAAAAGCGAATAGAACCGCGGGTTTTATTTTAATTATGTCGCTTTCGGTCGCAGGTTATTTTTTTGGAAGTGAAGTTATTGAGAAAAATGTGGCACCTTTGGTCAAGACAGATGTAGCTGTATATGAGGGAAAAAAATCAGAAGAGCGCCTGTTGCATGGCAGAGTTGGCAGATGGAAAGGAATGTGGGAAAAATATTCTAATTTCCCGGTTATATCTCAATTTATTGGTATGCCTTCTACCATACAAGATTCGTATGCCGAGTCTGGTACCGGAGCTCATAATGATTTTATTCGTATTTTATTTTTTACGGGTTACATAGGTTTATTAATCTATATGCTAACCTTTGTAGCCTTTTTTAGTCGTTTGAAATATCTCTCCTCAGACCAGCGTTTCCTGGCTTTAGGCACTTTGGCTATTCTCATTCTTTATTCTATAAGCACTTGCCCTACCATGTATGCTCCTATACTATATGTACTTTATTCTGTATTTTGCTATTTGGCCTTACCAACATCTATTTTAATTAACGATAATGACTAAACCAAAAATATTATTGCTTGGAAAACTTCCCCCTCCTTATATGGGACCTTCTATAGGCACAGAAATACTATTAAAGTCTTGTTTAAAGAATAAGTTTGAGTTAATACATTTAAATACCAAGATTAATAATCAGATAAATTCATTTGGAAGATGGAGTTTAGGTAAAGTAATCAGAAATATTTCTATCTATTTTAAAATGATAAGTCTTGTCGGAAAAACAAAACCGGATATTGTACTTATCCCTATCAGTCAAACCACAACCGGATTCTTAAAAGACTCTTTGTTTGTTTTAATTGCCAGGCTTTTTAATAGAAAAATAGTTCTTCAGTTACTTGGCAGTAATTTTAAAACTTGGGTTAGCCATTCTTCTCCTATAACCAAATGGTATGTAAAGTGTATACTAAAACAAACAAAAGGGGTTATTGTTTTGGGAAATAAGCTAAAATATCTTTTTCAAGATTATTATTCGAATGATAAAATATTTGTTGTTTCAAATGGCGCGGACTACATTATTCCCAAAAAGAATGAAAGTGATGAGATTAAAATTCTTTATTTATCCAATCTCCTTGCTTCCAAGGGTATTGAAGATGTTTTTAAAGCCATTGAGATATTGAATAGAAAAGTTGATATTAAATTCTCCATAGATGTGATAGGCGAATGGTATAATGAGAATGATAAAAAACAATGCCTTTCTATTAAAGATGATAACCGTCTTCCTATGTGTATCCACTCATCTAAAGGAGTGACTGAAAAATTTCAGTATTTAGCAGATGCTGATATATTTGTTTTTCCTCCAAGAGAACCTGAAGGTCATCCCTGGAGTATTGTAGAAGCTATGGCGGTAGGTTTGCCGATTATCTCAACAGATATGGGCGCTATAACAGAGTCTGTTATTGACGGAGTAAATGGTTTTATTGTTGAACCCAAACATCCGGAACAAATTGCCGAGAAATTAGAATTACTAATAAAAGATATAGAACTGAGAAATAAAATGGGAGCTGCTTCACGTAGTTTATATCTTGCTAATTTTACCGAAACAAAAATGATAGAAAAACTTACCGCTGTGTTTAATGAAATTATAAAGGAGTGATTACTGAAACATTAGATAATAAAGATATACAACAGGTCGAAGAATTCTGGAACACTCATCTGTGTGGTAAACAATTTGTAAACGCTAAATTTCCGTCTAAAGAGTTTTTTGAACTGTACAGAAATTTCCGTTATAAAAAAACACATCATTTAGATAAGTATATTGACTGGAAAAGTGCCAAAGGAAAAGATGTATTGGAAATTGGTTTGGGTATTGGTGCCGATGGTACACGCTGGGCGCGACAGGCAAGAACGTATACCGGAGTTGATTTAACAGCGGAAGCTGTTTACGCTACTAAAATACATTTAGAGCATTTAGGTTTAACAGGTCATGTGGTGCAGGGTAACGCGGAGGCATTGGTACTCCCTTCCAATCATTTTGATATAGTGTATTCGCATGGGGTGTTGCACCACACCACAACTATTGAAAATACGTTTCGTGAAGTAAACAGGGTATTGAAACCAAAAGGACAATTTATTGTAATGTTATACGCTAAAGGTTCTTTTAATTATTGGGTAAGAATACAACTGTATTTCCGAACAAGATTACTAGTTGAATTGTTTAAGAATAAATTGGGAGGCTCTTCCAAAGGCGACTGGGCTTTACACGTAAAAAATTTTAAACAAGAGGGTTGGAAGTATATATCATGGAATAATTTTCCGCACCGTTGTACCGATGGACCTGATTGCAAAATTGCTAATATCTACTACCAGCGTGAGATGATAAAAATGCTGGAGAACTCAGGTTTTGAAATTGAAAGAACAAAGAAAGCACATTTCCCTATCGGTGGACACTTCCCTAAGTTAGAAAGATTTCTGGCAAACTTTATGGGCTTTCATCAGCTTATCTGGGCAAGGAAAAGATAATTTATGTGTGGCATTGCAGGATATGTTTCTTCTAATAAAATGCAGGATGCCGCTATTTTGCAATGCCTGCATCATCGCGGACCCGACCATGAAGGGAGTTATGTTGATGTTATACAAAACAAACAAGTCTTTTTAGGGCATACTCGTTTAAGCATTCTCGATTTATCGGATGATGGTAACCAACCCATGTTTTCGGATGATAAGCAATTGGTGATTGTATTTAACGGAGAGATATATAATTTTCGGGAGCTGAAGAAAAAGCATTTATCAAATCAAAACTTCCATTCTAAAACAGATACCGAAGTAGTGCTAAAGCTGTATGAAAAACTGGGTATAGATTTTATAGAGGAGTTGAACGGAGATTTCGCCATCAGTATCTTAGATAAGCGTACCGGTAAACTTTATTTAATTCGTGATAGGGTAGGGGTAAAGCCTCTCTATTATTATCATGATGATAAGCAGTTTGTTTTTGCTTCAGAGATTAAGTCTATACTGGCTGCGGGAATAAAAGCCGAATTGAACGAAGATGAAATACTAAACTACTTTGTGTTTAAGTATAGTCCGAGGCAAAAAACATTATATAAAAATATTCTTCGTCTGCCTCCTGCCTGTTATTTGGAATATGATATTGCGGAGAATACTTTTTTAATTCACAACTATTGGCAGGTTCGAAAAAATAAAACATATACCAATCTTTCATACACCGATGCGCAAACCTGTTTGTTTGACTTATTGAAAGACAGCGCACAAATGCGTTTGCTGGCAGATGTGCCCATAGGTAATTTTCTTTCGGGTGGATTAGATTCTTCTATTATAGCCTACTTCTTAAAAGACAGAAAAGATATTCTGCATTATTGCGCGCGCAAATCTGAAAGCGATTTAAAGAAAGAGGGTACTACGTCCGATTATTATTATGCCGAGAAACTGGCTAAAGACTGGAACTTAAATTTCCATCATGCGGCTATTGGCAGTGATGAAGCGAGTCTGGAAATGATTCGTAAAACACTTTTCTATTCAGATGATTTAATCGCGGATGGTTCGCAAATACCTTCTTATTTAATTACCCAAGATGCCGCTAAAACATCCAAAGTTATTCTGTCGGGTATGGGTGCTGATGAATTGTTTTTGGGTTATGCAGGCCACATGCTTACCTTAATTTCTTCTCAATATATAGATAAACTACCTGCTACGCTTTCCGGTGGTATAGGTAGTATGGCAGCTAAAGTAAACCAGGGTAAAGGAAAGTTTTTAGCCTACCGCCGCTACATACACAAAATGGGTAAGTACAGCGCCTACCTCAATTATAAATACGCGTTGTTTAATATAGTGGGTGATTTTGATAACTCCTGTTCTGTATATGCCGGAAATAAAGAGGGCGTTATAGATTTAATGTCAGGCTATTTCCCGAAGGGAGAAGATGTGTTTGATGCCTTGTTTCATTTTGAGATGGAAAACTTTTTGGTAAAGAACCTGCATTATACGGATAGAATGGCCATGGCTAATTCGGTTGAGTGCCGCGTACCTTTTTTAGACCACCGTCTTGTTGAGTTTGCATACAGCATACCCCGTAACTTTAAACTAACATCTAACGGAAAGTTTAAACGCATTTTAAAAGATACCTTCAAAACACAACTACCTCCTTATATCTTAAATCGTCGTAAAGCTGGATTTGGCATGCCCTTGCGGAGTATTTTCAGTAATGAAAAAACTATTAATGGTTTATTGGATAAATCGTTCTTCGCAAACTTTGCAGGATTTTCCGTGGATGCGATTGATAAAGTAATTGATAATCACGTAAAAGGAAAAGAAGATAATTCTTCTATCATCTACGCGCTTATTTCATTCCAAGAATGGTGTAAAATTAATTTTTAGGTTGAATCAAAATTTGCGTTCCCCCTAAAGCAATAGATTCTTCTACCTTAAAAGTACAAAGCATAGTGTGGTATATTTCTTCAAAAGAAACAGGGCATTCTTTACCCTGAGCAAGGGCGTTTAAGAAAGTAGTTACTTCCTGTTTATGCCCTTTATCTTGTTTACTAAGGCTATCAGTTTTTTTACTCCTGCCATATATTTCCCTCTCTTTAAAATCATGAATGGCAATAACCTGTCCGGCACCAAATACCTCTATGTATTCTTTATCTAAGTTTTTATTGCCGTTAGAGAAGTAAGAAATGTTGCCTATACTGCCATTTTCAAACTGAAGGTTAATGGTTAGTGTATCGCTTAGACAGGCAGCATCTTGCATAGCATTTGCTGAAAGTGATTTTATTTTTGAGTTGGTAAGAAAAGTAAGCAGGTCGATAAAATGACAAACCTCTCCTACAATTCTTCCGCCGCCCACGTTTTTATCATGCACCCAATGATTGGCAGCGATAGTGCCGGCATTAATACGGTAGTTTATAGAAAGGGGAACGTTTAGTTTGTTAAAATATGCTTTTACTTTTATTATATGCGGAGCGAACCTTCGGTTAAAGCCCAGCATAAGAACTGAGTTAGATTTTTGATAAAGGGTTTTTATTTCTTCTAACTCCCTTTCACTTAAACACAGAGGCTTTTCGGTAAATACGTTTTTATTGTTTTGCAAAGCTTGCATTATATAAGCGGCATGAGAATCATGACGGGTCGCGATAAATATAGTATTGATGTTTTTATCTGTCATCAATTCGTTTGCATTGCCGGTGCAATAGTTAAAACCATACTTGTCTGCAATGTTTCGGGCATTGTTGGGTTTGCTGGTTGCAATACCAATTAAGTTGGCATCATCTTTAAGTGCAGGTAGCAACACGTTATTCGCAAAAGAACCTGCGCCTATAAAACCAATAGCAGGTTTGCCTGCAATGGCTTGTGTGTTTTTTATCTGAACAGTAGCATTTAGTTTTTTCTCTGTATCGTATTTCAACAAGATACCTGTAAAGGCTTCTGTTTTATCTACAATTAGTTGATAGGCTTTTGGAGCTTCTTTAAAATCAAACGTATGAGAGATTAACTTAGCAAGGTTTAGTTTTTTATGATGCAGCAAATCTGCAAAAGCCTGCATGTTTCGGTTCTCTGTCCAGCGCACATAGCCATAAGGATAATCTACCCCTGCCTCTTCATAATCTCTGTCATATCTGCCAGGACCATAAGAACAAGACATTTTAAGTTCCAGTTCTTTTTTATAATAAGCAGTACGTTTAAAACCCGTTGGCACGCTCCCTACAATAATAACCTTTCCTTTATGGCGACAAAGCTCTCCCGCAAAATCAATGGGGTCTGTACTACTTGTAGCAGCGGTAATAATTACGGCATCCACGCCATATCCTTTAGTCAGTTCGCGTATGCTATTTTCAATTCCTTCTGTATTTCTATCAATGGCATAACTCGCACCAAGTTCTTTAGCAAGAGTTACCATGTTTTTGTCAATATCAACGCCTATACTTTGAATACCTGCGGCATTCAGCATTTGTATAGTAAGTTGGCCTAATAAACCCAAACCAATAACGGTACAACTTTCGCCTAACTGTATATCAGCCTGCCTTATACCCTGTAAGGCAATAGCGCCTAACGTAGTAAAAGCAGCTTCGTTTAACAAAACGCCATCAGCTAATTTTACGCACAGGTTTTTAGGCACGGCAACTACTTCGGCATGTACGGCACCTGCGCCTGCGCAAGCCACCTTATCGCCAATTTTAAACTCTGTAATATCATCAGCTACCGCGATTATCTCGCCAGCACAACTATATCCTAAGGCAGATGGAGCATCCAGCTTATTCATCATTAGCTTGTAGGTATCTACTAAACCAATAGTTTTGGCCGTATTAATTACTTTCTTAACCTCATCTTTGCGTGCCATGGCTTTTCCCACATAACCCAAGCGAGCATCTTTAACGGTCTTTCCTTCGGTGCCTGCGCTAATAACGGAGTAATGATTTCTTACCAGTATATATCCCTTGCTTAGCATAGGATAAGGCACTTCGAGGATTTTCATCTCCCCGTTCTTTAAATTTTGTGTAAGCTGTTCCAATATGATTTAGGGATATTAGAGCTCTCCGAACTATGTAACTTAATTATACTGAATTTTAAGCCATTCAAATTTTTATGAATGAAAGGGTAAAAGTATGTAAAAATAATTAATTCGTCTCCGATTCGTCCCTTCAAACGCGGTCGAAACCAGGGCCACATTTTATAATAAAAGAGGTTTTTTTTGAAAATTTCGTAAAGAAAACTGGGAATTGATGGTTGATTCGCCCCGAAAGCAACCTCAAAGAAAAAGATGCTATTGAAGGTGTGGTGCTTGGCAATTTTTAGTCAATAATATGCAGTAGATATATTGGAGGTTTTCAAGGATTTTACGGAAGTATATATTCTATTTCTTAGTAGCCTTTTCTTCTCCCAGAATCCAAATTGGTTTTTGCGGTGTCTTCATATTAGCAGAAGCATATTTTTGAATATGATTAACTGCTTCATCAATACTATCAGTAAACAAGATTAAACTAAGGTCATCTTCATTGATTGTTTTATTTGTAACCATGCTTTTTAAGTGTGCAATTAAGTTCTTGTGATAATCCAATCCCATAACAACTACCGGAAAGCTCTCAGTCTTCTTTGTCTGAATAAGTGTAACCGTTTCAAAGAATTCATCCAATGTTCCAAACCCTCCGGGCATCACTACAAAAGCAAAGGAATATTTTCTAAGTAATTCCTTTCTTACAAAGAAATACTCAATGTTAATGAACTTGTCCAAGTAAGGATTAGCATATTGTTCTTGGGGTAAAATAATATTACACCCAATGGAAAGCCCCCCGGCATCTTTTGCGCCACGATTAGATGCTTCCATTATTCCGGGACCACCTCCTGTTACAATTGTAAACCCAAGCTTTGATATTCTAAATGAAACTTCTCTCGCCTGAGCATAGTAAGGATGTTCTTCAGTAAATCTTGCGGAGCCAAAAACTGTAATGGATGGTCCAATAAAATGAAGTGTTCTAAATCCTTTAATAAATTGGGCAACTACACCAAAAGCATATTTTAACTCTTTCCATCTGGCTCTTGGACCTCTAAGAAAATTTCGTTCCTCATTAAAAAATGCTTTATTCATATAGTTTTTCTAATTCCTAATCGCGGCCTTCGGGTGTGCAAACTACCCCTGTTGCATTCTTATTTCTTACTGATAATTTTTTATATTCATCCCATACTTGATAAAGAGCTTAAAGAAATGTGTTGCTCTCCTGTGCACCTGAGATGGCATATTTAGGAGTGATAACCAATAAGGATACGCCTGATACTCCTGCCTGTTGAGCCTCATAAATATCTTTTTATTACCAACTTCCACCTGAACCACCACCGCCAAAGTCGCCGCCACCAAAACCTCCAAAGCCTCCACCATTAGAAGAGCCTCCTGAAGAACCACCTCCCCAACCACCACCTATAAATGGAAAAAATCCACCACCACCCATAGTATAACTACGGTTGCCTATGCGTCTTATTCTTCTATAAATAGAAAAGAAAATAATTAGAATAAATAGTGCCATAAAAATAAGCGCAGTGGTATCTAAATCATTTTGCTTTGAGTAGGTATTGTAATCATACTCGCCTTTGGCAAGAGACATCAATACATCTGTTGCTGCGTTAAGTCCTCCATAATAATCATTTTCTTTAAAGTGCGGTATCATTTCATTATCCACAATTTCATGACAAGTGGCATCTGGTATAGCTCCTTCCAATCCTTTGCCGGTTGCAATAAACGCCTGCCCTCTTGAAGAAGCTGTTTTAGGTTTTATTACAATTAAAATTCCGTTACGAAGTTTTTCCTGTCCTATGCCCCATTTGCGACCAAGCTTAAAACTGTATTTGGATATTTCATCTCCACCTAAATCATTCACAATAACAATGGCAATTTGATTGGATGTTTGACGATTAAAATTTACAAGTTTTGTCTCTAATGTTGAGCCATCTCCTGCTGATAAAATACCTGCTAAATCATTTACTAAACGTGGCGGAGAAGGTGGGTCCGGAATATTATCATCACCAGCTGCTCTAAGTAATGCAACACTAAAAAGAAAAAGTAACGAAAGAATTCTTTTAAAGATTTGCTTTCTCATTAACCTATGGAAATATTATTTGAAAGCTCATTGGTATCATTAGCTTGAAGAGGGAAATAGGTAGATAACTGTTTACCTGTATCTTCAATAGCTTTACAAAGCGAAGCTGAGAATTTTTTTTGTTTAAAATGAGTTTGTAATTCATGTTTTATTTTATCCCAAAAATCAACGGGTACAACATCATTTATTCCTTTATCGGCGACAATGGCAAATTTTTTATCCTGAACAGCTAAGTAAAAAAGAACTGCATTTTTTAACTCGGTTTTGCGCATCTCCAATTTATCAAATACTGTCACAGCATGAGTAAATACATTTTCGCCACATGTTTTTTCTAAATGCACGCGTATCTCTCCTGAAGTGTTTTTTTCAGCATCGGCTATAGCGGCTATAATCTGCTTCTTTTCCTTCTCTGTAAAAAAGTTCTCTACTTTCATTTAAAATTTACTTCGGGAGCTTTTTCCGTTCCGGCTGCTGCCTCAAATCCTTTTTTAATTTCGAAATTACCCCCTGCAATACCCAAAACAGAATGTGTAATAAAACCACGAATAAAAGTATTATACAGGCTTACACTTTGATTATAGTCTTCCCGGGCTATATTAATCCTGTTTTCTGTCCCTTCTAATTGTGCTTGAAAGGTTTGGTAATTTTCGGTAGAACGAATCTGTGGGTATGCTTCAATGGTTAAGTTTATGGCTGCGTTTATTTTTTTTCCTATTACATCAAAATCTTGCGGTGTTTTTGCCTGTGTAATTCCACTGCGAAGCGCTGTAACAGATGAAAGAATATCTTTTTCATTAGCAGCAGCGCCTTTAACTGTGTTAACCAAATTAGGAATAAGGTCTGCCCGGCGCTGATATGATGCTCCTACATCTGCCCAACGTGCTTTACTGTTTTCATCTAGCGCTACAGCTTTGTTATAGGCGCTATTTAAGTAGCCAATAAATAATAAAACAGCACCAATAATAATACCTACTATAATTAATCCCCTTTTCATGTTTTAAATGTTTTTAGAGTTTAAATGTATACTTTTTATCTCAATCCATTAAACTTATAATTACTTTTTCAATTTATGATCATGCGGCAATACTTCATTCCTATGAAATCATTGGTAATTTTAAAAGCATCTAATACGGAGTTATTATTTTTTGCTCCTACCTTTAGCCACAGCCGTTGCCTTCCAGGGGTCGTCGGGCCAGGCATGTTTAGGATAACGCCGTTGAAGTTCCTTCTTTACTTCGTGATATAAGTTGTTCCAAAAACTTTTTAAGTCGCTGGTAACTTGCACGGGTTTGTAACCCGGAGAAAGCAAATGCAGATTAACTTTTATTTTTCCTTGGTTAAGTGTGGGTGTATCTGCTAAACCAAATACTTCTTGCAAGCGAACAGGTATTACCGGTGCCGCGCCATTAGCAAAATATTCAATCATTATTTTAGAACCACTGGGTACCTCAAAGTGGGCAGGAGCTAATTTGTGTAAAGCTGTTTGTTTTTCATAAGGCAAACTATTCAGTAAAGCCTCGGTTAAATCTATTCGTTTTAAATCTTCGGGCTCACGTATATTACCTAAGTAGGGTGCTAACCAGGGTTGCGTATTGGCAAAAAGAGTTTCGTTGTTTACATCAGGCCAAGCTTCTTCCTTATTCCAAGTGCGTAAACTCAATATGCGGTTTTGTATACGAGTAAAATCTTCACTGATATTTAATAAACTTGTTGCTTCTTTTTCCAGTGCTTTGCAAATGGCTGTTACACGTTGTTCTTCCTTGGGTTTAGAAAGTGGTGTAGATTTTAAAACAATGCTTCCAATTTTTAATTCTCTGTTGGCCAACAAACCTCCTTTTCGTGTATCCCAAGTAATGGTATCTTGTTCTCTTACCATAGGCAGCAAATCTTTTGGGTTAAGCGGCGCTGCTAAGAATATTTTCCCCAGTCCATCACGTAAATCCATATTAGCAACGGCTAACCAAGGTTGGTGCGCTAAATCATCTTTATGTCCTGCAGTAGCAATTTTACCATTGGCTAATTGAAATTGGGCATTGTTACCGGGTCTTGCCGAAGCAATACGCTCAGGGTATGCAAAAGCCAATAACAACCCCGCGTCGTTGGCATCATATACTTCATTGCTGACTTCTATCTGTAAAAGTTTTCGGTAGGAGGCTGCATTTTTTTCTATTCGTGCAAAACGATTTCCATTGCCACCGTTATTGCGTGAACGCCTCAAGGCTTCCATGCGCAAATTAATATCTATACCGCTGTCACGAGGCAAAGGGTCTCGCTCTTCTAAGATGGCTGCAATATCGGTAGCCAGCTGTTTCATTTCCAGCGTTTCTGCTTTTAGCAGCATATGGGCAATGCGCGGATGACAAGCCAGTTGATGTACTTGCTTACCATGTTCGGTTATTTTGTTGTTTTCTAACGCACCAATTTGATGCAAAGTTTCAGAAGCCTGACTGATAGATGCTTTTGGAGGAGGCGTTAGCCAGGTTAGTTGATTAATATCACTAACACCCCATGCAGCCATATCTAACATGAGTGAAGTTAAATCAGCTTCCATAATTTCAGGTATGCGATGCTCGGCTAAACGATTATGTGTAGCCATCGTCCATAAGCGATAACAAACTCCACTACTTAAACGCCCTGCACGTCCTGCACGCTGATCGGCAGCATCTTTAGAAATACGTATGGTTTCTAATTTGGATAAACCCGATTTTACATCAAAGCGAGATGTGCGTGAAAAGCCTGTATCTATTACAATTCTTATTCCTTCAATGGTTAAACTCGTTTCCGCAATAGAAGTTGCCAGCACAATTTTTCGTTTGCCCTGTTTGTTCGGAAAGATGGCTGCGTATTGTTCCTGCTGCGGCAGTTGTCCGTATAATGGATGTATTTTAAAATCGGTAAGAGCATTACTTAATATATCCGCACATTTTTTAATCTCTGCTTCTCCAGGTAAAAACACCAGCGCGTCGCCAGGTTGTTCATAAACTGCATTAACCACCGCACGCGCAGTGAGTTCAGGCAAAAGGGTTTCATCTGCTTCGCCTGCATAAATAACTTCTACAGGGTATTGTCTGCCTTTGCTTTCAATCAGGGGAGCCTTTAATAAAGATTGTAGTTGAGGCATGTTCAAGGTGGCGGACATAATTAAAATGCGCAAATCAAGACGCAATACCTGTTGCGCTTCTCTGCACAAAGCCATCGCCAAATCAGCCTGAAGGTTACGTTCATGGAACTCATCAAAAATTACCAGACCTACTTCTTCCAGTGCATTATCACTATGCAACATGCGGGTTAAAATACCCTCGGTAACAACTTCTATTTTTGTTTTACTGCTTACTTTGGTATCAAGTCTAATTCTATAACCCACGGTATGTCCAACTTCTTCATTAAGTAAAGAGGCCATACGCCAGGCAATACTTTTGGCGGCTAATCGTCTTGGCTCCAGCATAATTATTTTTTTACCCTGCAACCAAGTCTCTTCAAACAGAGCTAAAGGCAGCAAGGTGCTTTTACCTGCACCTGGTGGGGCATTAACTAATAGCGTATTACCTTCTGCCAAGTGATTTTTTACGTCGGCAATAATTTCGGTAACGGGCAGGTCTATACTATAAGGATTAAACATAAGGGATTGCAAAATACTAAACTTCTAAAGGACGTACCAAATTTAAATCCAAGTACAGGTTTAAATCCTTTAAAATAACCAATGGTATATGCAATCTGTTTATTTAGTTTGTTGTTTGATGGGAGGTAGAATAAAAGCATAAAATAAGCACTTGCTTTTATTACTGTTTTTTTGCTATTTCGTGAAGGTAGTGCCTTATATAGATATACATACACATAAACAAAATTCAAAAACGGTAAGTATTGTAAATTGTTTTGGCAATTTTAGCCAATTGCCTGTAAGTGGTTTTTATTCTGTGGGCATACACCCCTGGTATATAAATACAGAAACCGAAAAGCAATTTATGGAACTCACATTAATCAGCAAACATGCCAACGTGGTCGCCATTGGCGAGTGTGGTTTAGATAAGGTATGTAAAACCGATTTTACTTTGCAGCAGCATTATTTTATAAAACAAATACAATTGGCAAATACATTTCACAAACCACTTATTATACATTGTGTGAGGGCTTATAACGAAGTAATGAAAATACTAGAGGAACAAAAAGTGCAAGTACCTATTATTTTTCATGGGTTTAATAAAAGAAAGGCTATTGCTCAAGAGCTAATTACAAAAGGTTATTACCTTTCATTTGGCAAACATTTACTAAATACTTCTGTAGCGGAAACTTTTAAAACTCTTCCTTTAGAGCAACTCTTTTTAGAAACAGATGATAGCGATATGGAAATCGAAGAGATATACAAAGCGTCCGCTGCCATTAAAAACATAGAGGTAGCCACTTTGGCTGAACAACTTACAAAAAACGCGCTACAGGTTTTTAACGTAAATTTTACTACGCATGATGAATGATATTTCCTGGTTATCAAGAACCGCTTTATTAATTGGCCACGAGGCTTTACAAAAACTAACACAAAAACATGTCATGGTAGTTGGCATGGGTGGTGTGGGTTCTTTTGCCGCCGAATTTATTGCCCGTAGTGGTATAGGCAAAATGACCATTATAGACGGCGATGTGGTTGACCCCACTAACCGAAACCGACAACTGCCTGCTTTGGCTATTAATCATGGGCAACCCAAGGTACAAATTATGGCCAAGCGTTTAAAAGAAATTAACCCCGAACTTGAACTTAATGTTGTACAAGAGTTTATTAACCCAAGCATAGTCCAACAACAACTTTCCCTAAAGCCCGATTATATTATTGATGCCATTGACAGCATTACACCTAAAATAACATTTATGCAATTGGCTTATGAAAGTAAAATACCCGTGGTTAGCAGTATGGGTGCAGGAGGGCGATTAGACCCCACGCGTTTGCAGGTGGCAGATATTTCCAAAACTCATGTTTGTCCGTTTGCACAACAAATACGCAAAATGCTTAAAAAGCAAGGTATTTATAAAGGCATAAAAACGGTTTTTAGTGATGAGGAACCAATGAAAGAAAGTTTAATACTAACCGACGGAACTAATTACAAAAAATCAGCCTATGGCACTGTATCCTATATGCCGGCTACTTTTGGTGCTGTTACCGCATCTGTAGCCATTAGAGATTTATTAAAAACATAAAGCACCAATCACGATACCATCTTTTATAAGAACAAGCTACGGTATTACATTCTTTAATCCACGCCCTTTAGGTCCATCGCCTTCACGTAGCACAGCTTTAGAATGCAGTAGCTTTACAGCCTCGGCAGAATCTTTCACTTTGCCGGCACTGCGTGCTAACATTTCTTCTTCAAATGCGGTTAGTACACTTTTTCTTATTCCGCTTTCTCTCCATTTAGATAAAGGCTTGCATGCTATTGAAATTCCTCGCGCCAGCGCCAGTGCATCTAATAGTGCCTGATTGGCACCTTGCCCTTTAAACGGACTCATCGGATGAGCTGCATCTCCAATAAGCGTAACAGCTCCACCATTTTGCAACAATTCCGGTTTAAGTAATTCTCGGTCATACACCGGGTAACCGGAAATTTGCGCAGGCAAAGTGGCCGCCATAATTTGTGGAATAGGATGGTGCCACTGCGTTATTCTACAGGCTTCTTCTTTAAGTGCTTCGGCTCCTTTAGCACTTAAAGCTTTTGCATCTTCTTCGTGCATCGGGAAACTAAGTTGCCACATAACCGAGTTAGCAGAAAAAGGCATGATATAAATACGCTCTTGTCCATTAACGGTTTGAAACACCGTGGCCGAGTCGAGCAAAGAGCTCTGAACACCCTTAAGAGCCTCTAAAGGACAAATACCCAAAATTACCATATAACCCAGGTAACGTAAAGGCATCACATCCTCACCAATAAGCAAGCTACGCACCACGCTGCGTATGCCATCTGCACCCACCACCAAATCTGCCTGGGCATTCTTCATCGCTCCGTTTACCTCAAAGTTTAGCTCAACAGCTTTACCCTCTTCTTGTTTAAAACTTATCAGGCGGTGTCCCCATTGCACCACATCCTGTTTACCCAATTGTTCAAGCAAAGCCAGGCGCAAAGCCTGCCGGGGTATGTGTACATTTATACGCTTGGGAGATTTTTTAGTATTTGAATGCGTACGCATGCCCCATTCAATAATTTCTTTTCCATCGGTAGTATGCACCACATGGCGTGTAGATTTAATTCCTTCTTTTAACGAGAAAAGTCCCAAACCCTTAATGGCGTTACTGGCTTGCTGCAAAGTAAGTCCGTAGCCCTGCGCACGGGCATCAAAACCGGTATCACGCTCATATAGCGTAAAAGGAATACCGCGGTGCAAACAAGCCACAGCCAAAGCCACACCACCTATACCGGCACCAATAATGGCAACATGCGGGTAGTTTTTTGTATCTGCTATAGGAGGACTGCTGGCAGGCATTAAGCCGGAGCCATGACAGGTATCGCATACATATTGGGGAACCTTAGGACGAACCGTAGGCTTTCCATCATCCTTTGTTTTTTCAAACGCATCCATTTCCAACTGATAGCGTAGCCGCGATTTCTTGCGGAGCCTCAGGCTTTTTTTTCCGCGGCCCTCACATTCCTCACAAATAGCCCAGCTAACCTCTTCGTTTTTACTTTCTTTCATAAGACCGATTTTTAATAAAAACAGAGTTGAAAAACATTCCGGTTACGATCAAGAAAAAACCCCTTGAAAATCAAGGGGTTTAAATCATTTATGCGGTCCGGACGGGACTCGAACCCGCGACCTCCGCCGTGACAGGGCGGCATTCTAACCAGCTGAACTACCGGACCAACCTTTTAAGGGAGCGCAAATGTACTAAAAATTCTTTTTCCTGCAAATTTATGTCTTCTTTATTTTTGAGTTTATTTGCAGTCCCTCTTTTGAAAGAAAATAATACCATATATAAAAAAACAAGTCCCATAAAACGTATTGTTTTATGGCTGAACTATTTTTCGGCGGTAGCTTTGTTGTTATCGTTTGCGGCTAAATACATAAGTCCGGCAACCTTTTGGCCGCTTGCCTTTTTTGGCATATCCTATCCGATTTTATTAAGTTTAAATGTATTCTTTGCTGTGCTTTGGCTTATTCAAATGCGATGGTGGGTATTGCTTTCGGGGCTTAGTATATTACTTACCTATCCTAATCTGGCAAGCATTATTCACATTAATCTTTCCTCTAAAACAAGTAGTAACAACGACATTAAAGTAATGGATTACAACAGCATGTTGTTTGATTTATATAACTGGTCGCACAACAAGGAGTCGAGAAAAGTTATCTTTGAAATGCTGCAAAGCGAATCACCTGATATACTTTGTTTGCAGGAGTTTTATACTTCAGAGAATCCTAAGAGTTTTAATAATACCGATACTTTAACTTCTTTTCTGAAAACAAAAAACAGTCATGTAGAATATACCACCACCTTACGAGAGACTGACCATTGGGGCGTTGCTACGTTTACCAAGTATCCTATTGTAAGAAAGGGTAAGATTGTATTTGATACCAAATCTAACAACATTTGCATTTATACCGATGTATTGATTGATACCGATACCGTGCGTATTTATAACGCACATTTAGCTTCCATCAGTTTCGGGAAAAAGGAATATAAGTTTATTGATGATTTGAATAATAACGAATACCACGACTCTGATTTGGTAGAATCTAAAAACATTATTAAACGTTTGAAAAATGGTTTTTTAAAACGTGCCGAAGAAGCCGAAATGGTTGTGGCTCACATGAAAACCTGCAAATACAAAATAATTTTGTGTGGAGATTTTAATGATACCCCTTCTTCGTTTGCTTACCACATATTGAGTGAAAACCTGAAAGATGCTTTTAAAGAAGCGGGCAATGGCATCGGTAAAACCTATCATGGTAATTTACCTCTGCTGCGGATAGATTATATTTTACACAGCAAAGATTTTGAATGCAACGGTTATGAGCGAATAGCAGAAAGTTTAACCGACCACTATCCTATTTGCTGTTATTTACATCTGAAGAATAAGTAATTTTATCCCATGTTTTCTGATAAGAAAAATAACCTCGACCCGGAAGATTATTACATGAGTGAGGAAGGTTTTATTGTATTTACAGAGAAGTATCATTTAAAGCGTGGCTACTGCTGCAAAAGCGGTTGCAGGCATTGCCCGTATGGATATAATAAAAAGACAGGATTGTTTGATAAAAAAGAAAAACCGCAATAAAAGAAATAAATGAAAATCTTTATTACATTTATTTTTGCGAGTTGTTTATCTTTTTGCAAAGCGCAAACTTGCATCTGCAATAGGTTGCCTGAATTGTCAGATTTTGTCGATTGCAAAGGGATAACTTTTTCCAACAATGCTAAGGTGTATTGGCAATATAATTGTGATTCTTCTTGGTTTGTTTTTGAAAACAAAAACATTAAAAAAACTATTTACAGTCTCGAAATGATTGGTTTAACTGGTAGAATTGGGTACTCATACATAACAGAATACACACAGACTTTTCTCATTCAAAATAGATTAATTTCAGGTTGTTGTCAGCCGCCTGAATTTATTCTATTTGATAAAACAACAGGCAGAGAAATAGAAAACTTAGGTCAGCTTCTTTTTTATAGTGAAGATAAAAATTATCCTTTTGTGGTAAACATTTCAGATAATTTCGATTATTTAATAGTTACCAATTTTGAAACACATAAAAAAACTAAAACATCTTTACCAAAAGATAAAATCAAAGCGTCATTACATGATTTACCCGAAATGTACCCTGAATTTCTATTTGAAAATAGTGCAATAAATAACGGTGTGTTTACAACGACACTTACAACTAAAAATCCACAAAAAGAAGATTACAAAAGACAAATTATAAAAATAAATTTAAACGATAAACTTAAATGACCACACAAGAATTTCAGAAAATTATTCTCGCCGGTATTCCTGCTGAGTTGCCTGCTGTTAAGGAGTTTGATAAAACACTAAATCATGCACCTAAGCGTAAAGATATTTTAAACGAAGCGGAAAAAAAGTTAGCGCTTAGAAATGCCCTTCGTTACTTCGATAAAAAGCATCACGCGGTATTAGCCAAAGAGTTTTCCGAAGAATTAAAAACGTACGGACGCATCTATATGTATCGCTTTCGTCCGGATTATAAGATTTATGCAAGACCAATAACTGATTACCCGCATAAAAGCTTGCAGGCAGCCGCTATCATGCATATGCTTAGCAATAATTTAGATTACGCCGTGGCGCAGCATCCGCATGAATTAATTACCTATGGTGGCAATGGTGCGGTGTTTCAAAACTGGGCGCAGTATCTTTTAACGATGCAGTATCTGGCAACCATAACCGATGAGCAAACGCTTACATTGTATAGCGGGCATCCTATGGGATTATTTCCTTCGAATAAAGAAGCGCCGCGGGTGGTGATTACCAATGGGATGATGATTCCCAATTACAGCAAGCCTGATGATTGGGAAAAATTTAATGCATTGGGCGTAACCCAATACGGACAAATGACAGCAGGTTCATTCATGTATATTGGTCCGCAAGGTATTGTGCACGGAACGACTATTACCGTGATGAATGCTGCACGTAAAATAGCCCCCCCAACCCCCCAAGGGGGGAATACAAAGCGTACTTTTTCCTACGAGACCGCAGATAAAATTGTACAGGATTCTGCAAATCCCCCCTTGGGGGGTGGGGGGGCTGGTTTGTTATTTGTTACCTGCGGCTTAGGTGGTATGAGCGGAGCGCAACCCAAGGCAGCAAAAATTGCAGGCTTGGTTTCGGTTACGGCAGAGATTAACCCAAAAGCGGCCAAGACCCGCCACAACCAGGGATGGGTGGATGAAGTGCATGAGAACTTAGATGAATTAATTACACGCATTAAAAAAGCCGTATCCGCCAAAGAAGCTGTATCACTTGCATACCAAGGCAATGTGGTTGATTTGTGGGAACGCTTGGTGAAAGAAAACATAAAAGTAGATATCGGTTCTGACCAAACATCCCTGCATAACCCCTGGGCGGGTGGTTATTACCCTGCCGGATTGAGTTACGAAGAGAGCAATAAAATGATGGCGGATAACCCGACTCAGTTTAAAAAAGAAGTGCAAAAAACCTTGGTGCGCCATGCCAATGCCGTAAATACATTAGCTGCTAAGGGCATGTACTTTTTCGATTATGGAAATGCTTTTTTACTGGAAGCAAGTAGGGCAGGAGCTGATATTGTAAATGCAGATGGTACGTTTAAATACAAAAGCTATGTGCAGGATATATTAGGGCCCATGTGTTTCGATTATGGCTTTGGTCCGTTTAGATGGGTGTGTACCAGCGCCGATGCGAAAGATTTGAAAAAGACCGATGAGCTTGCTCTGAGCGTATTGCAGGATATGTACAAAACTGCGCCCGATGAAATTAAGCAACAGCTAAGCGATAACATTGCCTGGATAAAGAACGCCATGGAAAATAACCTCGTGGTAGGCTCTCAGGCACGTATTTTATATGCCGATAGCGAAGCCCGTATTCGGATTGCCGAAGCTATGAACAAGGCTATTGCCAAAGGAGAGCTTTCTGCGCCCGTGGTATTGGGGCGCGACCACCACGATGTGAGTGGTACCGATTCTCCCTACCGTGAAACCAGTAATATATACGATGGTTCGCAATTTACGGCTGATATGGCCGTGCAGAACTTTGTAGGTGACGCCTTTCGGGGCGCCACCTGGATTAGTTTGCACAATGGCGGAGGTGTTGGCTGGGGCGAGGTAATGAACGGAGGCTTTGGTTTGGTGCTTGACGGAAGCGCAGATGCCGACCGCCGCCTGAAACAAATGTTGTTTTGGGACGTGAACAACGGTATAGCACGCCGCAGCTGGGCTCGCAACAAAGAAGCCCTTTTTGCCATCAAACGCGAAATGCAGCGCAGCCCCCATTTAAAGGTTACCCTGCCCAATTTAGTTGATGACAGCCTGTTGGAGGGATTGGTTTAAACCAATTGTCATTTCGAGCTAAGCATATCGTCATGCTGAACTTGTTTCAGCATCTCATTTATTAGGGCTTTCCGGCAATTACGCTGTGGGGCTTTACGCGCTGCATGGCAGCCTGTCGCAATCCCTTGTATGTTTGCACTAATATCACAGGATTAAGATATTCAAAAACTATTAACTTCGCTTCTGTAAATGCAAGAGTTTATCAAATATATGCGGCACTGCCTTCTGTTAGCAAAAAAAGGCTTAGGTAGTGTAGCTCCAAATCCTCTGGTTGGCTGTGTTATTGTACATAACGGCATTATTATAGGAGAAGGATATCATCAAATATACGGACAAGCGCATGCTGAAGTAAACGCCATCAATAGCGTAGCGGATAAAAGTTTATTGTCCGAAAGTACCCTGTATGTAAACCTTGAACCCTGCTCTCATTACGGAAAAACGCCTCCTTGCAGTGATTTAATTATAGCGCATAAAATAAAACGCGTAGTCATCGGTTGTTTAGATACTAATCCCTTAGTGGCCGGCAAAGGCATCCAAAAATTACATAGTGCCGGAATAGAGGTGTTTACCGATGTTTTAAAAGACGCATGCCTTGATTTAAATAAAAGGTTCTTTACCTTTCACGAAAAGAAACGCCCGTATATTATTTTAAAATGGGCGCAAACAAAAGATGGTTTTATTTCTAAATTTCCACCGTTTACCAAAGAAGAAAACTGGATTACAAACAACGAAAGCACCAAATTAGTACATGCCTGGCGCTCGCAAGAGCAAGCTATATTGATAGGTACAAATACCGCATTATTAGATAATCCCGCACTAACCGTACGTTTAACAGAGGGGAGAAACCCAACAAGAATTTTAATTGATAAAGATTTAAAAGTATCTCTTACAAATAGGATCTTTTCTAAAGATGCGGAAACAATTGTTTTTACCGAAGGAAAGCAAGGTAATATCAACAACATCAATTATCATCAAATAGATTTTACAAAAGATATTATCCCTCAAATACTGAATACCCTGCATGAAAAGAAAATAATATCTCTTATTGTTGAAGGGGGCACACATACCCTACAGTGCTTTATAGACAAGCAACTTTGGGATGAAGCAAGGGTTTTTACAGGAAACAAATCTTTTCAATTAGGTATTAAGGCCCCTATTATAACTACAGAAAAAGTAAGTTCACAAATGATTGAGAAGGATGAACTATCTTTTTTTACTCAATAGATTTCCTGTTAAATAAAGTATACCCAAAATGTACTAAAAAGGTAAATGGTTGCTGTTCTCCATGATAATAATTTACAGCTAAACTAAGTGGGCCCAATGCTGTATGATATACAAGTGCTGCCATACCAACAATGTAACGGTCAATAAATGGTTTCCCTAAACTTGCCGTATAATCAGAATTCGCATTTATTGCCTGATAAGGTTGAAAAATATAGGCCTCTGCTCTAATATCTATTTTCTTAATCGGATTAAAAATCATTTTACCTCCACCGGCTACATACTTATACGCTCTAAAGTTGTATAGAAATAGCGTTTTACTCTCCGGTGTAGGCTGAAAAGCCGGCGCAGAAAGAACAGAAGATGTGTAGTTCAAAAACAATTCTTGAGAAGAATATACTCCTTCAGCCAAAATCCCTACTTTAAAGAATTTAAAAGGTTTTAAATATCCGTCAAATTTTGCTTTAATCATTGTCCACTGCCTTGAAACATCAATTGTTTTAGTTTCATTAGTTCCAAAATTTCCGGGAATAAAACTCTCTTCGCCATTTATATATTTTGCCTTAATATTAAAATAACCACCCTCTGATGCGTATAACTTTCTGTTTAGGGTATTATATTCATACTCAAAATTCGCGTAATTAAATTTAAATGTAGTTTGGTCAGCTGTATCCTTAGGAGTAAAGCCATTTGTTTGAAAATAAACATTATTAAGTTCAGCTATACCCGCACCAAGCATAGCTTTTGCTTTGTTTCCAACGGGTATTCCAATAGTAAGGTCGCCAAACCTATCTCGCTGGGTAAGGTAAGCAGGTTGCACAAAGTTATAAAACAAGGTGCTGCTGCTGTAATAATCCCAACGTGAAATACAGGCAAGAGGCTCTATAAATATGGGAAGTTTAGTAGGGAAATCTATTCGTATTTTTGTTAAGCCAGATTGGTTAAGTCGCCCAAAATACCCATTTGCATATACAGACATAGCTACCTTTGAAAGATAATTATATTGCGCTGATACAAAGCCCGTACTTATAGGGCGTGTAGAAAGGTTTCCGCCAAATTGTATAAACAAATCTTTTTCGCGTTTCATCTTTAAATTCAGTTTATACTTACCTGTTTCAGGATTAAGTGTTAATGTCGGAAAAATAGACCGTATTTTATTATCTTCAGAAAGCCTGAAATAACTCTTTTTAATGCTTTCTAAACTAAATTGTTTTTTGCGACGACTACCCAATAAGTGTTTTACATAATGTTGTTGGTTTTTATTTAACCCTTCTATGTTTATCTCTTCTATAATATTTTCTTCTGTATATTTCGATAAAAAAAGTTTTCGTTTTTGAATTAGCTCTTCTTTACTACGCTTTGCGGAAACATTTTGGCGTATGGAGTCTATTTTCTTTATAGTAGCGGCATACCCACTATCTATAAGCCTTTTACAAGAATTAAAATTAAAAGTGCCTACATCACTCCAAGGTTTGATAATAATTCCTGTTTTATTTTGCAAACTAAAATCGGGGCTTTTTACTAACATACTACGTAATTGCGCATATAAATTCTCCTCATCTACCTTTGGATTAGCGCTTGTTACAACCGAACCAATAATATAATCAGGATTAAATTCAGTAGCCATCACATCTGCCGGAAAATTATCATAAAGACCGCCATCAAACAGTATTTTTCCATCTACTTTTATGGGGTTTAAAAAAAGTGGATAAGTCATAGATGCTCTTATAGCTTCATTTAATTCTCCTTTTTTAAACACAATACTTTTTTTATTTTCAATATCCGATGCCACACATCTAAACGGAATAAACAAACTATCAAAATTATAAGCCGCCGCCGCCGCCGAATTAGAGAAATAATTAAGCATTTCAAAATCAATCGGCACCGAACTAATTACATTAGTAGGTATATTGGTAACTAAAGATGAGTCAAATGAAACTTTAAGTGTAATCCAAGACGCGTCATCTTCTTTTTTAAAATAATAATATTGGTATTTTTTCTCAAGCTCTCCTTTGGTAAGATTCATAAATTTGTCTGAGGTAATTATTTTCTCAATTTCCTCAACGCTGTATCCCGACGCATAAAGACCTCCAACCAAAGCGCCTATAGAGGTTCCAGTTATATAATCAATTGGAATATTATTTTCCTCTAACGCCTTTAGCACTCCCACATGGCAAGCTCCACCCGCACCTCCACCACTAAGTACTACACCAATTTTTTGCGCGAAAACACCTTTACTGAAAAACAAGAATACAATAGAAACGAAAAAAGATACTATATAATTATTCCGCACGTCTCTATGAAAATTGTAACAAATACAAATATAAATATAACAAGTAAATGGTAGATTATAAAAAAGTAAGCAATAAAAAAGCCGCTCTACAGAACGGCTTTTATTCTAAAAGTCTTAAATCAGCTAAAAATGCCACATATCATGCTCATATAAGAATATATCATTTTTAATTCTATCCGATTCAAGCAAGGCATCTATACCCTGAGCATACTCATTAATGTTTCTGTCATATACATTTTGTTCCTTGTAAGTAGTACTATTAAAAAGTCGTTTCCAAAATATGTCATCAAAACTTCTTCTTTCGGCATCATTCTTAGTATTATACGACTCGTATTTAGCGAATATAGGGCGACAAGCGGGGAAATAAACCCAAAACCAGTCTTTGTACTCACCCTTGTCTTCCATATACTCCCCTGGGCAAATTCCCAAAATACGAACTTCCAAAACTGATTTTTGTTTATCAAAAACCCAATCTTCTTTTATGGAATACCTAAGAACATTTCTAAAAATAGCTTCACCCGAATCACATCTCCAAACTCTGGTTTCAACAGCATTACCTGAAGCGTCAACATCTTGGTTAGTAGCGCTATCACAATGAATAAATTTTTTCTTTACATCCGCAACGGTTAGAGGGCTTAAAAATTCTTCATCAGAAAATGCCAATAATTCACCACTTACTAAAGCTCTTTGCAATACTTGAATTAAGGACATTCTACTTGTTACGTATTCCAAAGGATAAAAAAGAGGTTGATTAATTTTTTCTCTTAAATCAATGCGTCTCCAAACCCTTTTAGTCCACTGAACATCTGCCTCACGCAAAAAGGTATAGGGTATAAAACGACGATTAGTTGTGTTTTCTTTGGCGTAAATTCCATCACGATAATCTCCAGGCTGAAATACAGTTCCTACCTGACCAAATCCATTTACTGTTAAAAGGATTAGTAACAAAGAAATATTCCAAATCTGTTTCATATTAATTTTAGTTTAAATAAAATTTACCCCTTTACTTTTAAACTTAGTGTTCCAATTGTTCTAATAGTACCATCCGGTCCTTTAGCTTTTACATTTTCAAAATATATTTTACTTCCTGTTGTAACCTTAGATAAATAATTTTTCATTCCAGGTGTTAAACTAGGTCCGTTACCTACTTCAGAAACATAAGAACCTTTGATTGTAGCTCCAAACTCATAAGAAACTACTACAAAGTTTGCCTGAAAATCAAATCCTTCTAATAAGGCTAGAACACCACCAATTCCCTGAGCCTCACTTTTCTTAATATCCATACCACTCTTTTTACCGGCTACAGACGGTACAGGGTCAGGAATTTTTTTAACTCTGAATTCTAAAGGAGGTCCTTGTGCCTTTACACCATCTTTGGTTTTTGCTGACACAGAAATATTAACTTTTCCGGGTGTAGAAGCTCTTATTATATATTTACCAGGTCCTCCGGCAGGTTTAATACTTAAGCCACCTGTAGCATTAACAACTAAATCTGTTGGAGATACACCTGCTGCTGAAACAGAAACGGGGTTATCAACTCCAATATAAAAAACGTTCATACTTGTAGGAGATACAGCTACAGAAGGTGCTGCTACCATATAAGAACCCTCAAACGGATAAAAATCATATTCACCTGTAGGTTTTTTAAACTTAATAACACCTTTATACTTTTGTTCCCCTTGTCCTCCAGTACCAACTTCATATTTACCCATACCACCTACTAAAGCAACTTTAGTTCCACCTGCATCAGCTCCTTTTGATGAAGCCGCGGCGGCACTATCAACCCCAACTAACACTTGCATATTCTCATCTTTAAAATCGGTAGAAGAAGCCGCTAAGAAAATATCTGCCTTATATGGCTGACCCGCTTGTATATAGCTTGAAGGAGCAACTACTTTTGCAACCAACTGATTGAATTTAATAGACACTTTTCCTGAAGCACCTGATAACTGATTTATCACATCTGCTTCAACATTCTTTACATCCGATTCAATTTTAGAAAGGTTAGTAATAACCCCTGCAAGAGGGTTGTGATAGAAATTTAATATTTCCCAAGAAATCGGGTTACCCTCCTCTGTTGCATTACCCACATCAGGTTTAAGAGTTTCTATTTTTTTTATTAAAGCTTCATAATCATCTTTTAGGAATTGAGTTTTTTTATCCTTTTGCATATCCTGAACCATTTTTAATAGCTTATCATGAACAGTAATAATCTTCTCTTTTAATTCTACAGCAGTAAACTCACCCGTTTTAGGACTTTTCTCGTTATCACCAATCAGTATGTGAGTGTTTGTCGTATTATCATCTTTAGCGTCTACATAACGAAGATGCAGCGTATCTCCTCCCGCAGGAAGAGCTGCGGTATGAGCAATAAGCTCATGCTTCAACTTTTCCATATAATCAAATAAATCCGTTGTAAGTTTTTTAGCTTCAACCGCCTTTAAATAATAAGGTACAGCGCTTGGGTTAGAAGCTTTCGCATCTTCAAAGGATTTCATTACCCTATTAGAGTTATCAGCAAAACTAAGATTACTTCGTTCCAAGCTTTCATTTACAACCACAAAAATATCCAATACATTTTTTGCCACATTCATTGCTAAAAGTGCGGTAAGTACTAAGTACATCATACCAATCATCTTCTGCCTTGGGGTTTCTTTTCCTCCGCCTGCCATTTTCTAATTTTTTTTCTAAGATTATTAAATATTTTAATAAAAAGGGAAAGAAAAGGTTATTGATTTCTTTTCTTTCCCTTTAATTCTTGTCTATTTTATTGTTTAAAATTCATAGCGGTCAACATATTGCCATAAATATTATTTAAAGCAGATAAGTTGCTTGATAAAGATGAAATTTCAGTTTTATACTTACGAGTATCATCAACTGAATCATGTAAATTTTTCATTAAATCTCCTAAACTGTCATAAAACTGAGATGTAGCTTTAATATGCTCGCTACTTCCTTGTAGTTGCAATTCGTAAGAGGCATTAAGAGCCGAAAGGTTCTTAGAAACTTTATTTAACTGCTCTCCAACATTGGTACTTGTCTCGTTTGACATTGACAATCCGGTTAGAGATTCCGCTGCTTTAGTATAAGAATCAGACAAACTATTTACATTTTTAGCCGCCGATTTTACGCTATCTACATATTCGGAAGTAGCTAAATGCGCATTAGATACATCCGCTATTTTATTAGCATTGTCGCTTAAAGAACGCATACTATTTCCTAAACTTTCTATAAGCTCAGGTCCTATTTTCGCTTGTTCAAGCATATTATCAAGCTGTTGTGTTACTGAACTTCCCTCTTCATGCTTTTCTTCTTCATGATGAAGCCCCATATTAACTAATTCCGGATACGCTAATGACCAATCCCATTCTTCGTGCGGAACATCAAAAGCGTACAACAAAAATATCAGGGCCTCAGTAAGCAAACCAACGATAAGCATTTGGTTCGCACCATTCCAGTGTTGAATTTTAAACAAGGCTCCTACAATAACGATTGCTGCTCCTCCTGATGCTACAATGTGAAGTATCTTCTTGTAGCCTGTGATTTTCGGTAACTTACTGCTCATAGCGTTCTTTTTGTTTTGTTAGTTGTTAGTGATTTTTTATTTGCTTGTTTTGTTTGTGTCTTTGTTAAATATCGTCTCCCTTTGCACGACCTAAGTAGGTCATTACACAACGGAAGCCAACATAACATTTTGCGGTATCTTGATACTCGTATGTTTTGGTACTATTTTGAAGATAGTAACCAACATCTTTCCATGAACCACCACGAATTACTTTACGTTTCAGCACATTCGCTTCATTTTCTTGAGCCTCATATTCATAATCAGGGTTCATATCATGTTCAAAATCATAAGCTGATTCATCAAAGGCATTTCTTGTCCACTCTGCCACGTTACCAGCCATGCAATATAACCCCCAATCATTAGGATTGTAAGAAAATATATGAACGGTATGAAAACCACCATCCACCTCATAAGAGCCACGCATTGGTTTAAAGTTGGCTAAGAAACATCCGCGGGCGTTGCGAATATAAGGACCACCCCAAGGATATTGGGATAAATCATTTCCACCACGTGCGGCATATTCCCATTCAGACTCGGTTGGTAAACGAAAATCATTTACTATCGACTGACCTGTCGATATTAAATAGTTATTAAGCAAGTTTGAACGCCATTGACAAAATGCACGGCATTGTTTCCATGTTACACCAACAACGGGATATTGATCGTAAGCAGGATGCCAAAAATACATATTAGTCATAGGCTCATTGAAAGCATAAGTAAAATCATGTACCCAAGCTAATGTATCCGGATATACATTTATAATATCTTTTATAATAAAGACACTTCTGTCAACTCCTTTACGCTGTCTTGGAACATAAACACCCTGACTTGGAGCTGTTTGATCTTCAACCTCATATTGACCTAATGTTTTTGGCTCAACTGTAGGGTCTTTAACAAGTTCGGTTTTTGTACCTAACTTATCTGTACCACCATCATTAAGAGTTACACCGTTTATGTATTCACCCTTTTTAAATTCCTGAATTTGAACATCAGGTGATTTTTGCGGTAAGAAACGATTGTTTTTAGAAGCCGCCAGTCTTATATCAATACGATAGTATTCGTAATTAAGCTTACGAGTATCTAACTCCTTACGATTATAATAACGTTCTCCTTCCGGTAAATACATAGGCTGTAAATCAGCACGGTAATCATCATCGTTAGAATCCCACTTAATTTTTTTCTCCCAGTTAATATAGAATTCTTTTAAGTTATTATCTCCACGGTAAACAGGAGCCATATCTAAATACTCTTCCTGCGGTATTTGATAATCTGCTGCCTCTCCGTTTCCTCCGTTTGCCAAAAGTACACGCGCAATGGAATCCCTAACCCAATACACAAACTGTCTGTACTCGTTATTAGAGATTTCAGTTTCATCAATATAAAATGCCTGAATAGAAACTACTTTAGATTTCGTAGTATGTGCAGCGCCAACCTCATCGTCGTTTGGTCCCATGTGGTAACTTCCGGGTGGCATATAAAGCATTCCGTAAGGATCCGGTTGAAACCATTCTTCACGACCTTTTACCCCAACCAGCTCTCCGCTGTAGCTATTACAACCGGTTACGATTGCAACAAACGAGGCTAATATTAAAAGTTTTTTCATACTTCTTTATTTAGTTTTTACCAACCCGCCCAAAAGTACAATTAATTTTGAGATGATGATACAGGTTGCTTTAACGCAATTTTTTTAAAAAAGTTTCATTTATTTTCAACTTTCTTCACTTTTAACATTTATTCTGCAAAATATCTGGTATTCCAGTGACTTGCCGGTTTAGCCGCTGCTTTTGGTTTCAAGCAATATCCCAATGATATTTCATGTGTACCGGCACTATATCCTTTTATTTTAGAAGTAGTAATATCATAAGAATAACAAACACGAAGACCAAAAGGGGCTTTATATACCAACATAGGCGCTATAGCATCTTGCACACGGTAAGAAAGACCTAATCCTATCATTTTGTTGTACATATAAGTAGCGTTTACATCTAACTGGGTAGAAGCCGCATCTGTTTTTACCAATACATTGGTTTGCAAAGCATCCGCTCCGCTTCTTAGATTGAAGGTATAACCCCCTGTAATATAATAGTGACGTGCTACATCATAACCTAACTTATAAACAGCAGTTAAAGGAACAGTAGTACCTGGAGGGGTGTAACTACTATTACCAGTACCTCCATTTAATGTTTCATCAGATACGTGTGTACTTGATACACCTATATATACTTTATTTGGAATGGTATAATATATACCTCCACCAAAATCAGGATTTAACTTATTTATATTCGGATTCGAACCCCCAACACTCGTATTATTAGATGGAATAGATGGGTCATAAGCATTTGTAGGCGCAATATAAGTTCCGCTTATTTTTGATTGGTAAATACCCGCATCAATACCAATACTTAACTTACCGGGACCAATGGTAATGTGGTAAGCTCCCGCGGCGCGGGCTTCGATAGTGCTTTGGAAACCAATTTGGTCGCTAATTACTGTTAAACCTAAACCAACGGGTACACTTTGCAAGGGCATATTAAAACAAAAAACGCCTGTTTTAGGTGCGCCGGGAAAATTTACCCATTGCTGGCGATATAAGGCATCAAAACATATACTACCGCTTGTGCCAACCACAGCCGGGTTAAAGGTCTGTTTTACGTTCATAAACTGTGTAAACTGCGGATCTTGCTGAGCGTATGAAAGGCTTGATAAACCTAATGATGCAGCGAATAATAGCGTAGTTATTTTTCTCATATTTTTTTATTTAAAAAACATTAATTGACTTGGATTATCCAAAACAATAGGATACGAAAGTAGAAATTATTTGATAAAAAAACAAATTGTGGGTTATTTTTTAAAAATTTGTTAATATTGAACAAATAAGTAAAGTCTCCTACACATTTAAAATCAGTTTCTTTTCTAAAAGATATTCAGCAATTTGAATGGCATTTGTTGCCGCGCCTTTGCGCAGGTTATCGGCTACAATCCAAAGGTTGAGGGTTTTAGGCTGAGACTCGTCTCTGCGAATTCTTCCCACAAAAACTTCATCTTTATTATGTGCGTGCATAGGCATCGGATAAATCTGTTTGGCAATATCATCCATTACAATAATTCCGTGTGTATTCTGTAAAATATTTTTTACTTCTTCTATATCAAAATCGTTTTCAAACTCAATATTAACCGCTTCGCTATGCCCACCCATTACAGGTATACGAACGGTTGTAGCTGTTAATGCAATTGTGTCATCGCACATTATTTTTTTAGTTTCGTTTACCATTTTCATTTCTTCTTTGGTGTATCCGTTATCTAAAAAAGCATCTATTTGCGGTATCACATTCAAATCAATAGGATATTTATAAGCCATTTCTCCGTTAATGCCTTTTCGCTCATTCATTAATTGCGTAACCGCTTTAACGCCTGTGCCTGTAACCGATTGGTAGGTGCTAACTACCACACGTTTTATTTTATATTTTTTATGCAGCGGGTTTAATACTACCACCATTTGTATAGTAGAACAATTTGGGTTGGCAATAATTTTATCTTGTTTGGTAAGTACATGTGCGTTTACTTCGGGTACCACTAATTTTTTGGTAACATCCATACGCCATGCTGATGAGTTATCTATTACAGTAGCGCCAACTTCGGCAAATTTAGGAGCCAATTCTAAAGAGGTTGTGCCTCCTGCGGAAAACAAAGCAATAGCAGGGTGTTTAGCAATAGCATCTGCCGCGCTTATTATTTTATATGTTTTGTTTTTAAAGCTAATTTCTTTCCCGACGGATTTTTCTGACGCCACTAAAATTAATTCGCTTAGAGGAAAATTTCTTTCTTCCAAAACCCTTAGCATCATATTGCCAACCAAGCCTGTGACGCCTACTACAGCTATTTTCATATATTATTTTATATATTTTTTGTAAAAGTAATTCAAAAAAAAATTGCCATGCGATTAAACTTTTTAAATTATTTAGCGTCATAGTATCAAAACCAACTAATAATACTAAAAATAAAAACCATGAAAACAACCAAATTAAGTTTAGCTCTTGCCGGATTGATGCTAACAAGTGCAGTTATTGTATCTTCCTGCAAAAAGAAAGAAGCAGCCGCACAAGATACTGATACATCTGGCGCGGCCGACGCGCATTTATCGGAAAACACATCGAATGATATTGTATCAATAGGAGCTCAGGTTTCTGATAATGCCAATGCAAGTCTTAGCACTTATCGTTTGGGAGGCAACAACCAAATATTGGGTACCGGTTGTGCAACAACTGTAAAAGATACCGTTGCTAAAACAATTACCGTTACTTTTAATGGCACTACTTGTGCCGATGGCAGAACAAGAAGCGGTAGCATTGTTTATACCTATTCTAACTCTGCGGCAGGTGCAACCCATTACCGCGATCCGGGCTTTGAAATGGATGTAACCTCAAGCAATTATGTGGTAGATGGTAATTCGGTTATTATTAATAGCAAAACAGTAAAAAACATTACTCCGGTTGGTTTTATTGCCGCCAATACAAACGAACAATGGAGTATTGTGGCTGATATTACTATTAATAAAGCAGCGGGTGGTTCTGTTACCTGGTCTTGCAACCATGTTAAAACATTATTAAACACAGGAAACTCTTATACCATAGGTGGTAATACAGAATCTGCCGCTTATACCAACGCGACAACACCTATTGATTGGAGAAATGCGGTAGTTGGTATTACGGGCAGTGCAAACGGTTCAAGATCTACCGGAGAAACTTTTAGCGTTAATATTACCAGCCAGTTGATACGCAATTTTGGCGGATGCGATTTAGGCGGTAAAGTACCTTTTATTGAAGGGGTATTTACTTACTCGCCAAGCGGTAAAGCCGAGCGTACTTTTAATTACGGTAATGGTTCTTGCGATTTTAATGCCACTGTTACTATAAATGGTGTAACGCATAATGTTACCTTACCTTAATTGTTAACAAAATAATTTTAAGCCGAATTAAACCTTAGCATATCTTTAACATCAAATAAACAGGAATTAAATAAAATAAACTTATAAAAATAAAAACCATGAAAAAAACAACCCTAACCTTAGCTCTTGCCGGATTGATGATTGCAAGCGCCGCCATTGTTTCTTCTTGCAAAAAGAAAGATTCTACAACCACAACAACAACGCCTGCACCTGATACTAATGCAAGCACAGCTGCAGATAATAATCAGGCAGAGCAACATTCTAACGATGCTGAAAATATTGGTGCGCAAGCCAATGAAAGTGGCTCTCTTTCTACCTTCCGTTTATCGGGCGGAAATGCAAGCCCTTTTGGCGCTCAAGATTCTGTTGTTAAAACGACTGTAGGTGGGGTAGATATTTACACAGTTACTTTTACCAATTTTGTTGGACTTGATGGGCACACACGAAATGGTGTAATTAGTTACACTGTTAGCCCTTCCGGAGCTCATTATCGTGATGCGAATATGGTTATGACAGTTTCTACTCCTAATGTTGGCGGAACAGTTTATACAGTTGACGGTAATACTGTTACAATTAACAAAACTATCACAAATATGGGAATTATTGCTCCTAGTGCATACGGAAATAATATGCAATGGGATATTGTTACAAGTATTTCTGTTGCTAAGGCAAGCGGAGGTACATTTACTTGGAATGCAGGTACAACTGCAAGCCCAAGAACACATGTGCTTTTAAATACAAACTCCGGTACGATGTATGATGGAAATTCTGTAATTACAGCTTATAACGGAGTTGCGACTGCTATTTCTTGGAATGAAGCAATTATACAAATAAATGGTAACGCTACGGGAACATCAGTAGATGGTCTATCTTATTCTGTTTCTACTAATAATGTGGTTCGCAATATGCAATGTACTCCTTATCCTGTTGCTCATCCACACTTTCATCCATTTGTGGCAGGTACTGTAGATTTTACTCCCTCCGGGAAAACAACTCGTATTATAAACTTTGGTAATGGTGCTTGTACTACAAATAATCAAACCTATACTATTTCAATAGGGAGTTGGAGCGAAACACTTGCTTGGTTCTAATTACATTAATTTTTTTAATTGGTTAATACAACAAAACCCTGCCAAATGGCGGGGTTTTTGTTTTTAAAAAAGAGAAAAACATTTCAGCTGGAATTACTTTTTTTGTTATTTTAGCCTGTAATATTCAAAAAAAAAAATAAACCCAATGAAAAAAACAAAATTAAGCATCATCCTTAGCGGATTAATGATTGCTACTGTAGTTATTGTAGCTTCTTGTAAAAAGAGTACTACAACCACTACACCAACTACAACCCCTGACACAAGCACTACCAGTACTACGGATAATAACATGGCACAGCAAAGTGCGCATGATATTACCAACATGGGCTCTCAGGCTATTGATAATGGAAGCTTATCCACTTATCGTTTAGCGGGTGGGGGATTAGTTTCCCCTCAAAGTGCTTCGGTTACTATTACTCATGCCCCAGGTACAAAAACCTTGACAATTACTTTTACAAATTATCACGGATTAGATGGAAACGTACGTAATGGTACACTTGAATATGATTGGAGTGCTTCAGTATCCACCTCATCCTATACAGCAACCTATTTTAAAGACTCTGGGTTGGTACTAAGTGTTACCACTCCGCTTAATGATTATTCTGTTAATGGAAATAGCATAAAAATCAACAAAAAAACTATCAGAAACTTAGGTAGAAAATATACTGGCGGACAAACGCAACTTACTTGGTCTGATACCTCAAACATAACCATTACAAAACCAGGTGTTACAACTCCTATACAATGGCAAGGTAACTGGACACTTGCATTGTTAAATACTAATGGTATTAATTATACAGCAGATGATGGAACTAATGGCTCCACTTCTTATCCAGGCGTTTTTTCGGGATATGGAGGCAGTAATCCTTTTATTAACTGGTCCCAAGCAATTGTTAGTGTAAGTGGTTCTTTTAGTGGAACAGCTTCTGACGGAGAAACTTATAGTGGTAATATAAGTACACCTTTAGTACTTAACTTTAACTGTACGCCTGATGCCGGTTATACACGATTTGTATATGTAGCAGGTGTACTAAACTTTACCCCAACAGGCAAAACTACTCGTACTATTAATTATGGCAGTGGAACTTGTGATTTAACTTGTGTTGTTTCTATTGGGTCTTATAGTGTAACTATTACCTTATAAAAACTAAAAAATAAATATCCTTAAGCCCTTGCTAATAAAAGCAAGGGCTTTTTTATTTCAATAAGTTTGTAGTTGTTTGTACGTTAGCTTGCCGTTAATCCACTCGGCATCTAAATGGGCGTTATATTTCTTATAAAAATCTATGGCGGGTTTGTTCCATTCCAACACCTGCCATTCCATACGGCGCGCCTGTTTTTGTTTAGCAACCAATACAACTTCATTAAACAATTTAGAACCTAAGCCATAGCGGCGGTAGCTCTCGGTTATCACAATATCTTCTAGAAACAGGCACTTACCCTTCCAGGTACTGTATTTGTAATAGTATAAAGCAATGCCCACAATTTTATGTTGGTGTTCGGCTACAAAAAACTCAAACAACTTATCTTTTCCAAAGCCCCAGTTTTGCATTTCTTCTATAGTTACTTCAACCTCATCAGGAGCTTTTTCATAAAGGGCTAATTCTTTTACAAGGTTTAAAACCTGCTCTAAATCGGCTTCTGTGCCTTTGCGTATAGTAATATCAGTCATGCTTTGAGAATAGTTTTCGCAAAACTACTTTTTGTAAACAACGTTTAATAATAAGATGGGTAATTATTTCTTCGAAAGGTTTTTTACTATCACTCAGGCTTTCTTTTTTAATTTGCGCTTCGCTTATATCTACTCTATATAGCAATGCAAATAATTTTTGATAGTCGGATTTGATGAGTTGTTTAATGCGAGGTAATATCTGGTCGCATAGCTGCGTATAAGCATCTTTGGTACTCCTTTCAAAAAGAATAGTTATATCAAAAAAAGAAAAGTCCTTTTGTATTTGTTCAGTAGTTTGGTTTAAAATAGCTATATCATTGAGATAAGGTTGTATAGAAAATTCTTGAGGCATTATTTATTTTTTGGTTATTGAGATTGCCACGCTTCGCTCGCAATGATAAAAAGCATTTATTCTTGCTTCAGCAAAAGTCTTTCTACTACTTTATTCTCAACTATATGCGACTGCACAATTTCTTCCACATCGCTTAGCTGAACATTTATATAAAACACGCCTTCGGGATAGACGGCTACTGTTGGTCCGAAATTACAAATACCAAGGCATCCGGCACGTTGCGCGCGAATAGGCATATTTAATTTCTTGTCTTTAATCGCTTTTTTAAAGGCTGCTGTTAAATCTAAACCATGTTGCTCTCCGCAACTTCTTTTTTCGCTACTACTTCGTTGGTTAGTACAAACAAAAAGGTGTTTTTCAAATACAGGTTTACTCATAATTTGCAATTGCAGGGTGGAGAGTAGTGTATGGTTGTGTTTGGCAGCCACTTCTTAAGCAATTTGATATTATCATCGCTTATCATGATGACACGTAAATCTAACGTGTTTAATTGTTTTAAATTACTTAGTTGCTCCGGAAAGTCTGCCAGTTCGTTGCTCCATAAATCAAGTGTGCGCAGTTTTTCCAAATCGCCTATTTGCGGAGGCAACAATGATATATCATTATTATTAGCGTTTAAATAAAAGAGGTTTTTGCATTTGCCAATTTCTTTAGGAAAGGTACCCAGTTTGTTGTGCGCCACAACTAAACATTGCAGTTTGGTTAACAAATATAAGCTATCAGGAAGTTCTTTCAACTGGTTTTTACTCAGGTCTAAATATTGTAAATTCTTAAACTGAAAAATCTCTTTAGGAAACTCTTTCAGCTTTTGTTTTTTAAGTTCTAATCTGATAACCATTTCAGGATGTGCCAACGCTTCCTTTAAATCCATATAGGTATATACTTCTTCCAATTGAGTAGAATCAAGCAATTCTCCTCCACTTTCTTGAGAAAAAACCTCTCCCCCAACCCCTCTCCAAAAGAGAGGCGAGAACATAATGAACAAAAAGATAAATATTGTTTTATAAAACTGAAAGCGCATGTTCTTTATCTTTATGTAACTGTTTTGTTAACCCATCTAATGACGCGAACTTTTCCTCATCGCGCAAACGGGCTTTTATTTGAAGCGTTAAATTACAACCATAAATGTTCTTATCAAAGTTAAAAATATGTAATTCGGTTTTTATTTCATTATCGGTATCTGTTGTAGGGTTATAACCAATGTTCATCATTCCTTTATATTGCACACCATCAACAATAGCTGTGGCGGCATACACGCCTATTTTTGGGATAAGCTTAGCTTTATTTTCAATAAAAATGTTAGCCGTAGGATACCCGATAGTTCTACCCAGTTTTTTTCCGTCAATTACCTTGCCTGAAATGAAATAATTATATCCTAAAAAGGTATTAGCTGTTTGAATATCTCCTCCTTCAAGCGCTACGCGTATTTTGGATGAACTCACATTTATAGAATCTATTTCGTGTGCCGGAATTTCTTCTACTTCAAAGTTATATTCGGTCGCATACTTCTTTAGTGTTTCAATGTTCCCTTCACGGTTATTACCAAAATGATGGTCATAGCCTATTACTAAATTTTTTACACCAATGGCATCCACTAAAATATCCTTAATATAGGAGTGGGCGGATTGCTGTGAAAACTCTTTCGTAAACGGAAACACCAGCACATGGTCTATACCTGCTTGTTCCAATAAATCCAGTTTTTCGTTGGTAAGCGTAAGTAGTTTCAAATCAGTTTGATTAGGAAATAAAACCTGCCGGGGGTGTGGGTGAAAAGTAAACAGAAAACTCTCTCCGCTTAGCTCTTTCTTGGCTTTGTTTAAACGATTAATAATCTGTCTGTGTCCCTGATGCACCCCATCAAAGGTACCAATGGTAACAACAGGATTGGTTATTTGTTTTATCTCTTGCAGAGAATGATATACTTTCAAAACGCTGCAAAATTACATATTAATTAGAACCAAGAGCTAAGAACAAAGAACCAAGATAGATTACATATATTTGCCTTCCTTAAAATGACCGAAGAAAAAAAGAAAATTACTCTTACTGAACGCCTTCGTAGAAGATACAGGCTGGTTATTTTAAACGATGAGTCGTTTGAAGAAAAATTTTCTTTGCGCTCAACACCCGGAGGCATTTTAATTATAGTGGCTGCCATTACCATTATCATGTCGTTTTTGGTTATCAGTTTAATCGCCTTTACTCCGATACGCGAATACATACCCGGGTATGGCGATATATCCGACAGAAAGGCATTAATAGCTCTGTCTTTGAAAGCAGATTCGGTTGAACAACTAATCACGGCAAAGAATGAATATATTGAAAATTTGCAAAATGTATTAAGCGGCAACATTACTTCTGATACTGCTAAACCTGAGAAGAATGCCGAAAAAAACGTACAACATATTACCGTAAAGCCATCCCGAACAGATTCTGTTTTACGACAGGAAATTGAACAACAGGATAAATTTTCTCTTACACTTAATAATACCGCGAAAGGTTCAGGCATTAGCGGGTACTTTTTCTTTTCTCCCGTAAAAGGCATCGTAACACATTCTTTTAATATGGCAGAAGGGCATTATGGAGTTGATGTAGTAGCGAAGGAAAACTCCTTTATTAAAGCCGCTTTAGATGGTACGGTGGTATTTGCCGGCTGGACATCAGGTGATGGCTACGTTATACAACTACAACACAGCAACAACCTGATGAGCATTTATAAGCACAATAGCGATATTACCAAAAATGTGGGCGACCATGTAAAAGCCGGAGAACCTATCGCGATTATTGGCAACACCGGCGAAACCAGTAGCGACACCCATTTGCATTTTGAATTGTGGTATAATGGAACGCCTATTAATCCGCAGGATTATGTATTATTTTAGGTAGAATGATTAAGCGTAATATTTAAACTCTTTGCTTTCTCTACCATAAAATTAAAAGCTTCCTGGTAATCATTTTTGATGATACCATCTAAGATAGCTTCTCTGATGGCATTCTTAATAATACCAACTTCCCGTCCGGCAGGGATGCGAAAGATTTCCATAATTTGCTCTCCGGTAATGGGTGGTTGCCAGTTACGGATGCGGTCTTTCTCTTCAAGTTCTTTTAGTTTCTCTCTAACTATTTCAAAGTTCTTTAAGTAACGTTGTTTCTTGGCAAAGCTCTTCGTTGTAATATCTGCATCACACAAAATCATTAATTCATCAATATCATCTCCGGCTTCAAACAATAAACGACGAATAGCGGAATCAGTAATATCAGACTTAGCCAACACAATAGGACGTAAATGCAACAGGACTAACTTCTGCACATACTTCATCTTCTCATTTAAAGGAAGTTTTAGTTCTGCAAATATTTTAGGAACCATGCGCGCACCCTTATCTTCATGTCCGTGGAAAGTCCAGCCCTTTTTTTCTTCAAAGCGTTTGGTAGCAGGCTTGGCTATATCATGCAAAATAGCACTCCAGCGCAACCATAGGTTATCACTGTTCTTACAAACATTATCAAGCACTTCAAGCGTATGGTAAAAATTATCTTTATGCGATTTCCCGTTAACCGTTTCCACGCCATACAGCTTAACCATCTGCGGGAATATCAGTTCAAGCAATCCGCTATCAAACAAAAGCTTAAAGCCAACCGAAGGAACAGGAGAGAGAATAATTTTATTCAATTCATCCGTAATACGTTCTTTAGAAACAATGCTGATACGCTCTTTGTTTTTCTTAATGGCTTCAAAAGAATGCTCTTCAATTACAAACCCCAGCTGAGACGCAAACCTAATGGCGCGCATCATGCGCAAGGGGTCATCACTATAGGTAATATCAGGGTCTAAGGGGGTGCGAATAAGTTTGTTCTCCAAATCCTTCACCCCATTAAAAGGGTCTGACAGCTTGCCGAAGTTATTTTTGTTTAAACCAATGGCAAGCGCATTCATGGTAAAATCGCGGCGGTTTTGGTCGTCTTCCAAACTACCGTCTTCTACAATGGGCTTACGCGATTCCTTGCGGTACGATTCCTTACGCGCACCCACAAACTCCACCTCCATATCCCGGTATTTTATTTGTGCGGTACCAAAGTTTTTAAACACCGATAGGTGCGCCTCATCTCCTAGTTTTTTTTGCACCGCTTCAGCCAAATCAATCCCTCTGCCAAGGGCAACTACGTCAATATCTTTATTAATTCTGTCTAAAAAAATATCGCGCACAAAGCCGCCAATCACAAAAGCCTCCACACCCAACTCGTCGGCACACTGCTCTATCAGCTTAAATAAAGGCGTGTTTATATGTTTTACATACATAGTGCGGCAAAGTTAATGGTTAATGCTTATTATTTGTCATACTGAGCCTGTCGAAGTATGGGCGTTCCGCTTGATTACAAGCGGCGGGCTTTTCACTTCAATCTTTTGCGAATACTCAAAAGGATTTTCGTTGCAATCCCATAACGCGGATTGCTCTTAGCATTATTTTTTATACAATATTCTTTTGCCAAATCGTAAAAGTCTTTATCACCAAATCTAAATCCAGAATTAAAATCATTGGACTTGTATTCATTTATTTTAGATAAAGCATTATCAATTTCCCCTTGCTCAATAAATGAAGTAATTATACCAACAGAATTCATTTTCTCTTTTTGCAACATTTCTGTGCGGAAATCAATCAATGATTTAACTTTATTTGATTTGATTTCAACTTGTTCTTTAATATTCTGTAAGAGCTCGATTATTTCAGGTTTTGGATTCAATTCTTCTTTAATATCCACTTTAAATTCATACCAGTTTAATTCTCGCACACAGAAAGCTGCTTCGGCTCTAAAACTTAAAGGCATTTTTTTATTTGGCTGCTCGTCAATAATATCCCAAAATATATTGTCAATATTTAAAGGCTTGTAACCTATCCTACCTGAAATAGCATTTTCATTTTTATTTACAGAAAATAGGACAGAAAAATAAAGGTCATTAACAACTTTATATATGAAGTAACCTTTGAATTTCCATTCATCGGTTTTGCACAATTCCTTTATATATTTTAACCAGAGTTTTTCTCTTTCCTTGTATTTCATTTATCTCCCCAAATATAAAACAAAAAAGGGGTTTAAGAGGTTTGGGTGCAATTTATGCTTGCGCATCTACTCAATTATAAATAGGAAGATGGCATTTTCCTACAGGAAAACCTTCCCTCCTAATAGGAAAATACTCCCTCCTAACAGGAAAACACTCCCTCCTAACAGGAAAACCTTCCCTCCTAATAGGAAAACACTCCCTCCTAACAGGAAAACACTCCCTCCTAATAGGAAAACATTCCTTCGAAATAGGAAGGAAGTCCCTCGAAACAGGAAAACATTCCCTCCTAACCCTCATAGCTATTCGCTATTAACCAATAACTAGTAACTTCGCTCAATTCTTAATTAGTAAGTATGATACTTGGAGTAATTCCTGCACGCTATGCCTCTACCCGTTTTCCGGGCAAACCCTTGATAGATATACAGGGCAAAAGCATGATACAGCGTGTGTATGAACAGGCAAAAAAAGCACATAAGTTAAACGATGTGGTGGTGGCTACCGATGATGAACGAATATGCAACCATGTAAAAGCCTTTGGCGGGAATGTGCTGATGACCCTGCCCAACCACCCAAGCGGCACCGACAGATGTTATGAAGCCCTAACAAAGTATGGTGCGGCATATACCTATGTGATAAACATACAGGGTGATGAACCTTTTATAGACCCATCTCAGATAGATTTGCTTGCACAGCTTTGTAATGGAAAAACAGAACTGGCAACTTTAATGATTCCGGTCGATTCTTATGATGTGTTGTTTGATACCGGCGAAGTAAAGATTACGCTAAACAACCAACAAGAGGCATTGTATTTTAGCCGAGAAGTTATTCCGCACATAAAAGGAGTTGATAAAAAAGAATGGCATAAACATTATCAGTATTACCGCCATGTGGGTATGTATGCCTACCGTGCGGATATACTGGAGCAAATAACCCGACTAATGCCTTCTGACCTAGAGAAAGCAGAATCTTTAGAGCAACTGCGCTGGTTAGAGCATGGTTTTAAAATAAAGTTAGCCATTACCGATTTTGATAGTCATTGTATAGATACCCCAGAAGATGTAGAGAAGGTGCTAAGGTTAATGAAGTTGGTTTAGGCGTTTATCTTTTTGTAAATTCGCATCATGTCAATTAAAGTAGAAAACATTACCAAACTGTATGGCAAACAAAAAGCCTTAGACGAAGTATCTTTTGAAATAAAAAGCGGAGAAATTATTGGTTTTCTTGGTCCGAATGGTGCCGGTAAAAGTACGTTGATGAAAATACTTACCTGCTACATTCCGCAAACATCAGGTAAGGCAGAGGTTTGTGGCTATGATGTAAAAGAGCAATCGTTTGAAGTGCGTAAGCACGTGGGTTATTTGCCCGAGCATAATCCATTGTATTTGGATATGTATGTAAAGGAATATTTAGAGTTTATTGGTGGTCTCCATCATATAGACAATAAAAGCAGGCGTGTAAAAGAAATGGTGGAGATGGTTGGCTTGCAGGTTGAACAAAATAAAAAGATTGGTGCGCTATCCAAAGGTTATCGCCAACGGGTGGGTTTGGCACAAGCCCTTATTCATAACCCCGAAGTATTAATTTTAGATGAACCTACATCCGGCTTAGACCCCAATCAATTAGAAGAAATCCGTAACCTGATTAAACAAGCAGGTAAGCAAAAAACAGTAATGCTAAGCACACACATTATGCAGGAGGTAGAGGCGGTGTGCGACAGGGTTATCATCATCAACAAAGGAAAGATTGTCGCTAATGATGATACGCAACACTTGCAGGAAACAAGCAAACAAAGACAAGTGCTGCGTGTAGAGTTTGACAAAGAAACTACCAAAACTTCAATTAAAAATATTGCAGGTGTAATTGAAGTAAAATTACTGGAAGGAAACATCTGGCATATTATGACGGACGCTGATGTGGATATACGGAAGGATATTTTTAACTACGCTGTGGCAAATAAGCTAAGCGTACTTGCTATGCAACAGGAAGAACAAAAACTGGAAGATATCTTTAAGCAACTCACTAAGTAAGATAAGTAAGAAGTGAAAGTACTTATTATACGGTTTTCTTCCATTGGTGATATTGTGCTTACCACACCCATTATTCGTTGCCTGAAAAAACAAATCCCTGATTGTGAAATTCATTTTATTACAAAAAAAAGTTTTGTTTCTCTTATAGAAAGCAATAAAAACATTTCTAGGATTTATTCTATTACTGATAAAGTATCAGAAGTAAGCGAAGCACTTAAAAACGAAACCTATGATGTGGTGATTGATTTGCACCATAACCTGCGAAGCGCACAGGTAAAGCGTGCTACAGGTGCTAAAGCCTATAGCTTTAATAAACTGAACATAGAGAAATGGTTACTCGTTAATCTGAGGATAAATAAACTGCCACCTGTACATATTGTAGACAGATACTTTGAAACCGTAAAACATCTTAATGTTAATAATGATAATCTTGGTTTGGATTATTTCATTCCTGCAAAAGATGTGATAGATACCGTTTCTGCATTTCAATTAATTATCAAAGGGTATCATGCGCTGGTGGTTGGCGGCTCTTATTATACCAAACAAATACCTATTGATAAACTACGCGAGATTTGTCTACTGAGTGATAAACCTTTAATTATTCTTGGAGGGAAAGAAGATATAGCTACCGGAGAGCAATTAGAGAAAATATTTAAAGACAAAGTTTTTTCTGCCTGCGGCAAGTTCAATATCAACCAATCTGCATCTATTATAGAGCAAGCTGATAAAGTAATAACCAGCGATACAGGTTTGATGCATATTGCATCTGCATTCAAGAAAGATGTTTACTCTTTATGGGGAAATACTATTCCTGAATTTGGTATGTACCCTTATTTACCCGGCAAGAATAGTAAAATACTGGAAGTTAAAAATCTTTCGTGCAGACCATGCTCTAAGCTTGGTTACAACAAATGCCCTAAAGGGCATTTTAAGTGCATGAAGGATATTGACGTAAAAGAGATTTTACCTAAGTTTTTTAAATAACTCATTTAAAAGAACTACCGCAACGATAATTGCTATGAAAGCTGCTACCGAATAAGGGTTTGCAAAGTTTACCGTCCAACCCAGTTTCGATCTTTTTGGAGGAAACATTCTTTTATCATTCTTATTAAAATAAAATATCCCCCATATCCAGTTAGATGGGTCGTTTCGCCACATTTCAGACATCCCTTCATCAAGCTTATTTCCTTTCAACATGATTATGACTTTATATCAAGCTCTAAAATTAAAAAATAGTTAAATACAAAACACATCGTCATCACAAGGAGGTACGACGAAGCAATTTGTTATTTAGAATGAAACTGTGTCGCACTATACTACGTTTTGTTCAGCATCTCATTTCAATGAGATTACTATTTAAGGCGCTATAACATATTTAGAACGTACTGCATAAGCACTAAAAAAGCCTAAGGCGTTGTTGGTTAAATTGGTAGTGGGGTTGCCCGGAACGGTAGTTTGTATGCCGGTTTGTGCTTTGGTTACTTGCTTTAGTGTTCGGTAATATTCGTATACATTGGCATCAATACTTTCTAAAATTACTTTTACGGTATCGCCTGTATGTATGCTGGTATCTCGCCTAACCACATTTTCGCTAATCTGCGAACCATCTTGTCCTTGGTCTGATATAATGGAAATGGTATTGTAGTTAGGTACATTATTTACGTACTCTATCAATCGGTAATAATTGACTATTCCTTTTGGGTCGGTAAATACGGCTCTTACCGTTACACTTGGTGCGGTGCTTCCTCCGCCATAGCCTCCTCCTCCAAAACCACCACCATGATGCTGGGTACTACCTGTATCAGCTATTACAGAATCTAAAGGCACGCCGTAAGGCATAGTTGAGGTAGCGGTGTATTTTTGTCCTTTAGAGAGAATAGAAAGATAATACGTTCTGCCGTCAACTCCCCGTAGGTTAGAAGTAACATAATTGCCCGAACCCTGAACTGTTTCGGTAAGTATATTGCTGTTTCCGGCATTATCACTGATAATAACGATGGCTCCATCTACTGCCGGAAAAACATTGTTGTCGCTAAAGTTTACAGTTTGTGTAAGGTTTACCGTATAAGAAGTTGCACTGTCTGTAACCTCGGCATCTACTACAATATCGGGGTTTGCCGAATTCAAATCTATATTAATTACTTTGGTACAAGAAGATAGGCAGCAGGTAACAATAAACAATAAACAGTATACATGCAATTGATAATTGATAACTGATAACTGTTGAATGATTTTTTTCATAGTTTAAAATCTAAAGTTATACGTTACAGAAGGAACCCATCTGAATAAATAAGTTAGCACAGCTTGTGTTTGTTGCGGATTATTTGGATTTACCTGAAAGGTAATGCTATAAGGGTTCTCTCTGCCATAGGCATTGTAGCAAGAGAAGTTCCAGCTCGATTCAAACTTCTCTGTTTTTTTTGCCTGATAGGTAAACCCAATATCCAACCTGTTATAAGCCGGCATACGATAGCCGTTACGCTCAGTGTAATAAAATACAACCTGTCCGTTTACTTCATACTTTCCACTGGGGAAAGTTACCGCATTACCAGTGTAGTAAATAAAATTAGCGGAGGCAGTCCATTTTTTATTAATCTCAAAAATACCAACCGCAGTAAGGTAATGCGTAATATCCTGCGTAGCGGCATACCAGGTATCATTATTTATACCGTTAATTTTTCTTTCGGTGCGAGATAAGGTATAACCCAACCATCCGTTAAACCTGCCGTATTTTTTCTTTATAAACAACTCTACACCATAGGCTCTTCCTATGCCATAAAGCAATTGCGATTCTACATTGGCATTCAGCGTTAACTGCGCGCCGTTTACATAATCAATTTGGTTTTGCATTTGTTTGTAGTAGGTTTCAATAGAAGTCTCAAACATATTATCTAAAAAGTTTCTGAAGTAACCAACAGATACTTGGTCGCAAAGCTCAGGTTTTACGTTGTTACTGCTGGGTATCCACAAATCGGTGGGGTTGCCAGATGTAGTGTTTTGCAACAGGTGCATGTATTGTGTATTTCGCGCGTAATTACCCTTAATAGAACTTTTAGCATTTAATATATAATTAAAAGCGGCACGGGGCTGAAGGTTTATATAGGTCTTCACTATTTGCGACTGCGTGTATTTTGCGGAATCCGTTAAACTATCAACCGCGTTGTAGGTATAAAAAGTACCCGGGCCAAATAAACTAAATGAGGTAAGCCTTGCTCCATATTCAAAACTAAATTTATCGGTAGCTTTTACCTCATGCGATATATAAATAGCATTTTCTAACGCGTATTTATTAGGAACTCCGCGTTTGCTAAGCGGAGAATTGCTGTCGGTAGTAATAGAACCCGGAATTAATTTATGCCAGGTAGAACTCAAGCCGAATTTAATTTTGTTTTTCGCGTTTAAGAAATACTGAAAGTCTTGTTTCAATCCATAATCTTGTATACGTGAAATTATGTCCAAACTATTTGCGCCAAAACTGGTGGTTATCTTGTAATCATAATTGGTAAAAATCAGTGAAGTATTTGAAAACAGTTTATCACTAAACAGGTGATTTAATCTGAATGTACCTGTGGCATTGCCATAGTTAAGTCCGAAGTTGCTTGATGTACCTAAATCATCTTTGCCAAAATAGCCCGATAAGTATACCCGGTTCTTATCATTCAACCGGTAGCTTGCTTTTAGGTTAATGTCATAAAAATACAAACTAATATGTTTAAGCTCCGGATTGGTTGTAATGGCTTTAAGAACGGCATCCGCATACGTTCTTCGTGCCGCCAGTAAAAAAGAACCTCTGCCTTTTTTTATCGGACCTTCCAATGCTAATCGAGAAGCGATAATACCAATACCTCCGCTTACGTGAAACTTCTGGTCGTTACCGTCCTTCATTTTAATATCTAATACCGATGATAAACGTCCGCCAAACTCTGCCGGATGCGTACCTTTATAAAGCGTTACATCTTTAATCGCGTCTGAATTAAATACCGAAAAGAAACCCAATAAGTGAGAAGCATTATACACCGTTGCTTCATCTAATAAAATAAGGTTTTGCGATGTATTACCACCTCGCACATAAAAACCGCTGCTGCCATCTCCGGCAGATTTTACCCCGGGCAATAGCTGTAATGTTTTCAATACATCTTTCTCTCCAAAAATAACCGGTATGTTTTTTATCTGCTGTATATCCAGTTTATCCATGCCCATTTGAGTTTGGGTAATATTTTGGTCTCTTTTCTCATCGGTTACAACCACTTCATTCAGTTCAGTCTCTGCATCGCTCAGGGCGAAATCAAGTTTTGTGCTTTTGTTCAATTCAATTACTTCGGGTTTTGTTTGATAACCCGTAAATTGAGCGGATAGCGTGTATTTTCCTTCGGGAAGTGTTAAGGAATAAAAACCATAAGCATTGGCTGTTGTGCCCGTGGCGGGCAATTCTTTAACCACCAGGGTAGCTCCAATTAATTGCTCGCCGCTTTTTACATCTTTTACATAACCGCTAATGGTGTATTTGTTTTGAGAAGCTAACCTATAACTACTAATGAATAGAAGCGATAAAACAAAAGGTATTATTTTGCGCATAAAATGGACATGAGTTTTTTTTGCCACGCCGAAATTAGATAAATATTTATCCTATTCTATTTTTTAACTTTTTTTTAGCTTTTAACCGTACTTATAATCTTATTTCTCCTCGCAAAATCTCATAAATCTTCCCTTTCTTTACACACTTTAAAAACCATACCATGAAAAATATTACAACCTTAATTATTACCCTAACCTGTTACCTGTTTATGATACCTATTACCTGTTCTGCTTGGGGTCCCGAAGGGCATCATTACGTGGCTGAAATAGCTAAACTCTATTTAGATAAAGGTGTGGAAGAAAAGGTGCAAAAAGTTTTAGGGAGCATGACCTTTGACGAAGCCGCTCTTTGGATGGATGAAATAAAGAAAGACCATGCTTACGATAATATGAAGCCCTGGCATTATATTAATATTGACAAAGATAAAACCTACGTTAAAACTGATGAAGGCAACGTGGTAAACGAGTTGGAGAAAAGCATCGCCAAACTAAATAACAAGAAAGATTTAAAAGAAGATGAAATAAATCTGAATGTGAAAATTGTATTTCATTTGGTAGCCGATTTGCACATGCCATTGCATGATGGTTATGGAAGCGACAGAGGTGGAAATGATATTAAAGTTGATTTTCTGGGTGCGCAAAAGAACTTGCACTATATATGGGATATGGGTATTATAGAATACAAGAAAGTAACGGTAAATGATTGCATTAAAGCGGGCACTCAATTCTCTAAAGCGGAAATAAAAGAATTGCAAAAAATAGATGTAGTTAAATGGATGGAACAATCACGCAGCTACCTGAAAGATGTGTACGATTTTAAGGATAATACCCTTACAGAAGAGTATATCACAAAAAGCGTTCCCATCATAGAGAAGCAAATCTTTATTGCAGGCATCAGATTAGCGGCTGTTTTAAACCAGGCGTTTGGAAAGTAGTAGAATACTGCCTCTTAATTAGAATTATTAATTTCTCTTTTTATTATTTTGGTTCCTGCAAATCTCTCCTTCTTCCAAAATTGTCTTTTCCAAAACAATCGCAAATGTTTTGCCCATTCACCACTTAAAGCAAGTTGTCCTTTTCTTTTATGGGCCATTTCAATTTTTGATTTTATTCCCTAACAAAGGTACTATTTCCTAATAGTATTTTATGCGTGAAATCAATTAAATTTGCCACTCATTATGGAGATAGCAAAAACATACAACCCAAAAGCTGCCGAAGACAAATGGTATCCGTATTGGATGCAGCATAAATTCTTTAAGTCAGAACCCGATAACCGCGAGCCTTATACCATCGTCATTCCTCCGCCAAACGTAACAGGCGTGTTGCACATGGGACACATGCTTAACAACACTATACAAGATGTATTAATTCGCCGTGCACGTATGCTGGGCTTTAACGCCTGCTGGGTGCCGGGTACCGACCATGCCTCTATCGCTACCGAAGCCAAAGTAGTTGCGCTGTTAAAAGAAAAAGGAATTAATAAAACCGATTTAACCCGCGAGAAATTTTTAGAACACGCCTGGGAGTGGAAAGAAAAGTATGGCGGAATAATACTTGAACAACTTAAAAAGCTGGGTGCTTCCTGCGATTGGGATAGAACTCGTTTCACTATGGAAGAAGATTTAAGTGAGGCGGTTATAGATGTGTTTATTGATTTGCACAACAAAGGGCATATCTATCGCGGTGTGCGTATGGTTAACTGGGACCCCGCAGGATTAACCGCCGTTAGCGATGAAGAAGTTATTTACAAAGAGGTTAACTCTAAGTTATATTATGTTCGTTACATGATTGAAAATTCCTCCCCTAATGGGGGAGGTAAGGAGGGGGCTGAGTGGATTACCATTGCCACCACACGCCCCGAAACCATTTTAGGAGATACCGCCGTTTGTGTGAATCCAACCGATGAACGTTACGCGCACCTAAAAGGCAAGCGTTGTATTATACCTATGGTTAACCGCAGCGTACCCATTATTTTTGATGAATATGTAGATGCCGCTTTTGGTACGGGGGCATTAAAAGTTACGCCTGCACATGATATTAACGATTACAACTTAGGGCAGAAACATAATTTAAACATCATAGACACCATTGCTGCTGATGGCAAGATGAGTGCGGCGGCGCAGTTTTATATTGGGGAAGACCGCTTCATTGTTCGTAAAAAAATTACGAAAGATTTAGAGGAAATGGGTCATATTGTAAAGGTTGAAGACATTAAAAACAAGGTAGGTACCAGCGAGCGTACAGGCGCTGTAATAGAACCAAAGCTTTCTATGCAATGGTTTTTAAAAATGAGCGAGGTTGCTAAACCCGCTTTAGATGCTGTTGTTGAAGATAAAGTCATAAACTTAATTCCTGAGAAATTCATCAATACCTACAAGCATTGGATGGAGAATGTACATGATTGGTGTATCTCTCGTCAGCTTTGGTGGGGACAACGCATTCCTGCTTGGTATGCCCCGAATGGACAATGTGTGGTAGCAAAGACAGAGGATGATGCCATTCGGGAATTTAAAATTCAAAATTTAGAATTTAAAACTGGCGAGCTTCGCCAGGATGAAGATGTGCTTGATACCTGGTTCTCGTCTTGGTTATGGCCTATTACGGTGTTCGACCCGCATGTTATTAAAAACGGAAAGGAAAAACAAAACAAAGATTTAGCCTACTACTATCCAACTAACGATTTAGTAACTGCACCTGAAATTCTTTTCTTTTGGGTAGCACGTATGATTATTGCCGGATATGAATACATGGGCGATAAACCTTTTACCAATGTTTATTTAACGGGTATTGTGCGCGATAAACAAGGCCGTAAAATGAGTAAGTCTTTGGGGAATAGTCCTGACCCGTTAGATTTGATTGAGAAATACGGAGCAGATGGTGTGCGCGTAGGTATGTTGTTATGCTCACCTGCCGGAAACGATTTGATGTTTGACGAAAGCTATTGCGAGCAGGGCAGAAACTTTGCCAACAAAGTGTGGAATGCATTCAGGTTAATAGATGGTTTTGGAGAAAATGTCTCTGAAACAATACCTCAACCACAAACTTCTAAATCAGCAATAACTTTTTTTGAAAACAAATTAGCAGAGCAATTAGAAATCATTAACGACCATTACTCAAAATACAGAATGAGCGATGCGTTGATGGCTACTTACAAATTAGTTTGGGATGATTTCTGCGCTTGGTATTTAGAAATGATTAAGCCAGAATTTATTAATGGCGAAGCGCAGCCTATTGATAAAGCAACATACGATTCTACTATTACATACTTAGAAAGCCTTTTAAAAATCATGCATCCCTGGATGCCTTTTATTACCGAAGAAATTTGGCACTTAGTAAAAGAAAATCGTTCGGAGAAAGATTGCATTATAGTTGCTGAGTGGCCTATAATAAAAGGGTATAATAAGGATGATATTTTTCTTTATGAAATTATTAAAGAAATTATAAATAAGTTAAGGAACTATAAAAATGAAAGAGGAATTTCTCCTAAAGAAGAAATTGAAGTTAATTATAACATAAATGAAGTCATACAAGCGTCTGATCCTAATAGAAGAGAAAAATGGCTTAAAGCAAATATACCTTTAGTTATTCAAGAACTAATATATAAGCTAGTTAAAGCAAAGACTTCTATATCTTCTCATCCTTTTGCTGATGCCTATTCCTTTTTATCAGGTAATATACAATTTCAGATTCTACCATCTGGGAAATTCGATGCAGTTGCTGAAAAGGAAAAACTTAGCAAAGAACTCGAATACAATAAAGGCTTCTTAAAATCGGTACAAGTAAAACTGGCTAACGAGCGTTTTGTAGCTAATGCCAAACCCGAGCTAATAGAGCTTGAAAGAAAGAAACAAACCGATGCCGAAGCTAAAATAAAAGCCCTTGAAGAGCAGTTAAAAGCGCTTTAGTTTATAAAAACAGCGTATTGGCTATTCTTCTTCACTATCAATGAAAGTATTCTGTTTTATATTAACGCGTTAAATAATGGCAACAAACTCCAAATTAAATCTCGCGCCGGTTTTATAGGTAGTATCTAAGTAGATCTTTCCATTCATGGCTTCCATAAACTCTTTGGCTATAGATAAGCCAAGTCCGGTACCTTTGGTGGTATTATCGTTAGGTATTTTGTAAAAGCGCTGAAAAAGGTTTTGCTGATATTCTTTTGGAATGCCTTTGCCGTTATCCTGTATGGAAAGAATTAAAGTCCCTTCTTTTTCAATAAGAGCTTTTATGGTAATGGTACCTTGTTCAGGTGAATATCGAATAGCATTAGAGAGTATATTAACCAATACCCATACCGCTTTTTCTTTATCCGCTTTTATGGTTTGTGTTTCTGATACATCAGCCCAATCAATATGCAGTTTCTTTTCTTGTATGGGCGCTTTAAGTGTATCTATGGCATACTGAATAACCTCTTTTAGTGAAATAGCGGAAATAGTTAAATTAATATTGCCTGTTTCTGCCTGAGAGAGGTCTAATAGTTCGCTTACTAATTTTATCAAACGTTGGTTCTCTCCTTTTAAATCGGTTACAATTTGTTTTTGTTCTTTGTTTAATGTTCCAATCTTATCATTAGACAACAACTTTAAAGCTATATCGGTTGATGATAAGGGCGTTTTTAGTTCATGCGAGATGGTAGCTAAGAAATTGGTTTTCGCGATATCTTTCTCCTGAAAACTGGTAATGTTTTTAATGGTAAATAATCTTCCTATAATGTGAGTGTTTACGCTGATTTCATTTTTCTCTTTTACAAAAAAACAATCTTTGTTATCTACTACAATCTTAAACGGAGCGCTTTGCTCGCTATGTATTATATACCTGAACAAATCATTTGTTCTGGATATATCTCCTTCGTTTTTACCAATTATAGCCTCCGCCTTTACATTTAGTAACTGAAGCGCCTGCGCGTTGGCGAATAAAATTCGGTTGTCGTTATCCATACCAATGCTGGCATCTTTTAAACTATTAATAACCGCTTCGGCTCTTAGTTTTTCAAACAGCAGTTTTGATACGTTACTCTTCTCATACTCATTCAGTTTTTCGGTCATTTCATTAAAAGCCTCTGCCAGCTCAATCATTTCCACATCTTTTTGTATGTTTATTTTGTGACCATAATTCTTATTGGCAATCTCTTTAATTCCTTTGGTAAATTTTTTAAGCGGTTTGGTAACATAATCAGGAAACTTAACTAAGAATATAAACGCCATAATAAACACCAGTACAGAAAGAATGATAATGATTAGTAAGGCCTCATCGGCTGTTTTTTCGGCTAAGGTGTTTTTTCTTTCAATAGCCATCATGTTTACTAACTGAATGGCATCCAAATCGCGGTGAAGAACCGGAATGCCTTGTATGTTGTAGTTAAGCTTTAGTTTATTCCAGTTGTTAGCCAGACTTTCGGTAGCTTCTTTTTCTCCTGCTTCGGTAATATTATTTTCCTGAAGTTTAATAAGTGAATCTATCTTGTTGGCGATAGCGGCGGATGGCATACTATCTAATAAAATTGAAATGCCCTGACAATAATTAAGCGTTTCATAATTATCCTGTATAATAAGTTTGGCTTCTTTGCGCAGGTTATATAAATTGTAAATGCCAATACCACCCGATAGTAACAGCAGGGCGAATAAGAAAACCAAGCCAAGCGTGATTTTATTTTTTAAGGAATTAAACATTTAGGATAGAATAATTAAATCAATATCGTTTTCGGAAAGACCTTTTAGTAAGTGATTAAAAACACTTGTTTTTAATAATATTTGCCACATATTTAAGTGCGGTTTACCAATGCAAATAGTAGTAATTTCTTTTTCGTTGGCTATCTGCATAATGGCATCTACAATGTTGGAAGCCGTAGAGTGCAGCGAAATAAAAGGTACACTGACGGGTGTTTGTGTTTCACTCGATTTAATATGAGATTGTATTACCTCAGCGCCTAAATCAATGGCAAGCTTAAAGTTGTTTATCAAATGCCTTTGTTTATCCAAAGCTATTTTATCTACGCTCTCGTTGGGGGTTTGAATATAGAGCACATACCATTTAGAGTTGTAGTAATTAGCCAGGCGAGACGTTTTGCGGATAATTTTTTTGGCTACTTCGTTATTGCTGGATATACAAGCCAAGAAATGTTCCTGCTTTAATTGCTGTGGGCGCGGTACTTCTGTTTCAATCTTTCTTACAACCTGCGTAGCCACTTCTTTAAGGGCAAGCTCGCGCAGTTGCAATATCTTTTCGGGTTTAAAGAAATTCTTTAAGGCTATATCTACTTTAGATTTATCATAAATCTTTCCTTCCTTTAAACGAGTTATCAGTTCTTCCGCTGTAAGGTCTATGTTTACTACCTCATCGGCTAACTTTAAAAAACTATCGGGTACTCGTTCGCTAACTTCAATGCCGGCAATTTTTTTAATTTCTTCGTTAATGCTTTCAATGTGCTGAATATTAACCGCCGTAATTACGTTAATGCCTTCGTTTAAAATATCCAACACATCCTGCCATCTCTTCTCGTTCTTACTTCCCGGTATGTTGGTATGCGCCAACTCATCAATAATAACCCATTCGGGTTTTAAAATAAAGATGGAGTTAATATCCAACTCATCCAGTTGTTTGCCTTTGTAAAATGTTTGTCGGCGGGGTATAATGGGCAAGCCCGGTATAAGGTCTTGTGTTTCTTTGCGATTATGCGTTTCAATATAACCAATCTGTATGTTTATGCCGTTCTTCAGCATGGTATGAGCCTCTTGCAACATGCGGTAGGTTTTACCCACACCGGCACTCATACCAATATATATTTTGAGCTTACCCCTGTTTAGTTGCTTATTCAAATCAAGATAATGCTCTACGTTTTTATCTTTTTGTTCCTGCTCGGTCATCTAAAAAACTATAAAGATAAAAAAACAACCCTTTAAACTTAAGCTCATCGGGTTGTTTTGGGTGGGGTTAAACTAAAAAACAACTATTTATGAACGACCACCGTACTGTATAATTATAACCTAAATAATGCCACAAATATTAGGCGGTCTTCAAACTTAACTAAATCGGGAGACCAATTAGGATAGGCAGTACCCGGACCAAAAGCAGTGGTTGTTAAACCTGTTGGTGAGGTAACCCCCCCATGACCTGCAAAATAAGGTACGCTTGCATGGCGATGCACATATTCTATACGAAACTCTACGTGCTGATTTGGCATCCAACATAAATTAGTTGAACAATCCCAACCCAAAAACTGGTCGCCGGGATTTTCAGTAAAAGGATGTGTACCCGAGGTGCCACCGTTTTGAGTAGGGTTATATGGGTTAGGCAACGGACTTGCATCTCCTGTTGGAGCTAGCACCAAATAACGACCAGGGTTGTTAATGGTACCTCCGCCAATTGTCCAGGCAATTTTATTTTTATTAAACCATATACGGTTGTAGAACATACTGCTAAAAAAATACTGTTGAGGGCCGAGTGTAGCCGAGTTTGAAAAACCATCTACCCCATCGCCTCTTTCAAAGCCAATATCGCATGTTAAAGAAAATGCCATTTGACTGATGCCTTTTGAATTTTTGTTTTTATAGTAGCGTCCCAATATGCTATTATCGGAGTGAAATCTTGTTCTGCCGGGTAAACCAGCTGCATCATGTCCGTAATAATCATTGGTCAGAATTTTAAGGTTTTCATTTGGACAATACGTAATGTTTCCACCAAAGCCTGGTGTGTTATTAAACGTGGCATAACTTTGCCAACCGTTAATAATCCAGGGTTCTATTTTTAGTTTTTTAGTAACAAATATTTGTGTGCGTATTCCGCTAAAAAACCAGGGGGTGTTATCAGAGGTGTAAGATGCCTGATATTCCCAGTTTTCTGCCTGGTAGTAGGAGTTAAGTCCGATGTAAGACATAAATAAACCCGCATCCACATTAATGCCATACAATTTTTTAAAGTGATACCCTACATTCGCTTCAGCCAAGTAGCGATATACATCCCACAAATCGTATTGCCCTTTGTAAGGACTTAAATCATTACGCGGAATAACGGTAGAACGAGTTCCGAACTGCGTGATAAAATTGGCACGTGCTTGTCCGAATGTGAAAGCCCCTCCTATATTAGCATTGTTTAACTCCATTTCATTATTACGCGCTACGGTTGTAGAACCTACTACGGTATTATCAATAGGGTTGGTAAATGAATGTGACGCGTTAATATCAAGCATCACCACGGGTGTAAAATATTTACCCGCCATTGTTGGCGTGGAACGCCTATCAGCACCATTAAGCCAACTCATATCAAACCCTTCCAATGGCTCGCCTTTTTGTTTGTTTACTTTTTGATTCTCTAATGAATCTTCCGCGGTTATAGGAGCTTCCTGAACAATACTACTTTTCTTCAAACTGTCCATCACTTCTTTTTTTAATTGCTTAATAATCAGGTTTCGGTCATCGTCTGATAATTTTTGAGCATACGTTGCAAGGGATAAAGAAAGTAATCCTGCCGCTAATAATTGTTTTTTTCTCATGTTGCTTTTTTTATTCTTTAGGAATTCGTGAATCTTCGATTTCATTTGTCTGTTTTTTATTTATTTGTTTTTAGCCACAGATTTCACAGATTGGCACTGATTAGATTATTTGTGTAATCTGCGAAATCTGTGGCGGTTATTTTTTGTTTTTATTGTTTATCTTATTTAAGCAAATCAAGCGCAATATTAAGTTTTAATATATTTACTTTTTCAGGTCCTAAGAAGCCAAGCAAAGGCTTTTGGATTTGCTCAGTAACCAGTTGTTTAACTTTTTCTTCGTTCAGGTTTCTCACTTTGGCAATGCGTTTTACCTGTACCAAAGCCCCTGCCGGAGAAATATCGGGGTCTAATCCGCTACCACTTGCCGTAACTAATTCAACCGGTATATCTGCTTTATTTACACCCGGGTTATGTACTATAAAGGTATCAATGCGTGCCTTTACCTGTGCCAAATACTCGGCATTAGAAGGAGCTTTGTTAGAACCGCCCGAACCGGCAGCATTGTAGTTAACGGCAGATGGTCTGCCCCAGAAGTATTTATCATCGGTAAACTTTTGTCCAATGTTTTCGTAACCCACTACTTTACCATTTACGGAAACAGTAACCCCTTTTCCGCCGCCGGGTGCAAGTTTAGCTATACCCGCGATAAGCAAAGGATAACATACCGCACAGATAATGATAAGTATGAAGGTGAGTTTTAAGGATGGTAGAATGTATGTTTTCATCATTTTTATTTTTTAAAAGAAGTTACCAATTACAAGATCAATTAATTTAATGCCTATAAAGGGAGCGATAACTCCGCCTAAGCCGTATATAAATAAGTTTCTGCGAAGAAGCGCGCTCGCTCCGATGGGTTTGTATTCTACACCGCGTAAAGCCAGCGGAATTAATATAGGAATGATAATAGCGTTAAATATAATGGCAGAAAGAATAGCGCTCTCCGGACTATTTAAGTGCATAATGTTTAAGCCCTGCAAGGCAGGAATAGATGCAATGAACAAGGCAGGTACTATGGCAAAATATTTAGCCACGTCATTCGCGATAGAAAAAGTGGTTAATGTACCGCGTGTAATTAATAACTGTTTTCCTATCTCTACAATTTCAATCAGTTTGGTTGGGTCGTTATCCAAATCAACCATGTTGCCTGCTTCTTTAGCGGCTTGCGTACCGCTGTTCATAGCTACTCCTACATCAGCCTGAGCCAATGCAGGCGCATCATTCGTACCGTCGCCCATCATGGCAACCAGCTTACCGGCAGCCTGTTCTTTTTTAATGTAGTTCATTTTATCAATAGGCTTTGCCTCTGCAATAAAATCATCTACACCTGCTTTTTCTGCAATGTATTTTGCGGTTAAAGGATTATCGCCCGTAACCATTACTGTTTTAACTCCCATCTTACGCAGACGTTGAAAACGTTCGCTCATGCCGGGTTTAATAATATCCTGCAACTCAATTACACCGATTACTTTTTCGTTTTCAGAAACAACCAAAGGAGTACCGCCTAAGGAAGAAATTTCTTTCACTTTAAACTCCATATCACGCGGAAACTTATTTCCTGCTTTCTCGCAAATAGCTTTGATAGAATCGTAAGCGCCTTTGCGTATTCGTTTATCGGTGCCTATATCAACACCACTGCTGCGTGTTTCAGCCGTAAATTTATGTGTAGTAAATTCAGTCCCTTCGCCCTGAGGATTACTTTTTAATTGTTTAATCCAGTTTTTGGTTTTTAAATGTTTCTCATCTTCAGCAAACTTTTGCTCACCCAATTCAACAATTGATTTTCCTTCGGGCGTATCATCAGACACCGAGCTAAGTATGCAGCACTCTATAAAATAATCTTCATCGGTATCTATTGTTTTATAGAAGTTAGTCGCCTTGCGGTTACCAATTGTAATAGTTCCTGTTTTATCCAGTAACAACACATCCACATCTCCTGCCGTTTCAACCGCTTTACCTGATTTGGCAATGATGTTGGCACGCAAAGCCCTGTCCATACCTGCAATACCAATAGCGGAAAGTAAACCGCCAATGGTGGTAGGAATTAAACAAACAAACAAAGAGATTAAAGCCGCTATAGTTATGGGCGTATTTGCATAATCGGCAAAGGGTTTTAACGTAATGCAAACAATAATAAATACCAAGGTAAAACCTGCCAACAGAATTGTAAGCGCAATTTCATTGGGTGTTTTCTGGCGACTTGCACCTTCTACCAAGGCAATCATTTTATCTAAAAAAGATTCGCCGGGTTCTGTAGTTACTTTTACTTTTATTTTATCGCTCAATACTTTAGTGCCACCCGTTACACTTGATTTATCTCCGCCTGCCTCACGAATAACCGGAGCCGATTCGCCTGTAATAGCCGATTCATCAATAGTGGCAAGTCCTTCAATGATTTCCCCATCGGTAGGAATTGTATCTCCCTCTTCACAAAGAAAAACATCTCCCTTCTTTAATTGAGAAGAACTTACAATACTTATTTCATTAAGATAAAGTTCTCCAACCGGATTAACTAATTTAGCCGGAGTTTCTTCTCTTGTTTTGCGTAAAGATTCAGCTTGCGCTTTTCCTCTGGCTTCCGCTATGGCTTCCGCAAAATTGGCAAACAACAACGTTAAAAACAGTATAATAAATACGAATAAATTATAGCCAAAGCTGCCCTGTGATGCATCATGGTTAAATAATATACCACCCAACACCATCAGCATAACAAAGGTGCCAATCTCCACGGTAAACATTACCGGGTTTTTAATCATCAATTTAGGATTTAATTTGATGAACGATTGTTTCAATGCTTCAGATACAAGCTCTTTTTGAAACAATGATTTATTTTTAGTTTGGTTCATATACGTCAATATTTATAATTAGTGATACAATGAGAAATACTCTGCAAAGGGCCCAAGTACTAACGCAGGGAAGAACGCAAGGGCTGCAATAATCATAATCACGGCATAGGTCATAACACCAAAAGTACCTGTGTCGGTTTTAAGCGTGCCTAAAGATTCAGGCACGTATTTTTTATTTGCCAATATACCTGCAATGGCAACCGGACCAATGATAGGTAAGTATCTTCCAATGAGTAACACAAAACCTGTGCTAATATTCCAAAACTTATTATTATCTGCCAAGCCTTCAAAACCGCTACCGTTGTTGGCTGCACAAGAAGCGTATTGATACAGCATTTCAGAGAAGCCATGATAACCCGGGTTGTTTAACCACGCAGATGGCTTAACCACCCAGTCCGCATTTGGGTGTGTTACAAAGATATAACTGGATAAAGCAGTGCCAACCAAAATTAAAAAGGGATGAAGCAGAGCGATTAAAGTGGCAATCTTCATTTCGCGCGCTTCTATTTTTCTTCCTAAGAACTCAGGTGTACGCCCAACCATTAAACCGGAAATAAATACAGCTATAATGATAAAGATGTAATAATTTAAAATACCAACACCGCAACCACCATAAAAGGCATTCGTCATCATGCTTAATAATTGAAAAGCGCCCGATATAGGCATAGAGCTATCGTGCATAGAATTTACAGAGCCTGTGGAAATAACCGTAGTTAAAATACTCCAGTAGGCAGTCGCCGGTGTACCAAACCGAAGCTCCTTTCCTTCCATACCGCCGGTACTTTGATTAATGCCCATAGCTGTAATAGCGGGATTTCCTTTTATTTCCGTTAGCATAGTTGGAATTAAGAAGGTAAGCACTCCCGCTGTCATTACCGCGAAAATTACATAACCAAGTTTTTTTCTGTTTAAATAAAATCCCAAAGCAAATATTAAAGCAACAGGAATGATAACCTGAGCAATTATCTCTACCATATTGGTAAAGTAATTAGGGTTCTCTAATGGATGGGCAGAATTAGCGCCAAACCAACCGCCACCGTTTGTTCCTAAATGCTTGATGGCAATCATGCCCGCAGCAGGTCCACGCGATACCTGCACGGTATCTCCCTGCAACGTAGTGATGGTATCTTTTCCGTCAAAGCTGGCAGGTGTTCCATTAAAAGCTAACAGCACCGCAATTACAATACATATAGGTAATAAAATGCGTGTAATGGTTTTAAGAAAAATATCGAAGAAATTTCCAAGCCCATCACTTGCCTTATCGCGCATAGCGTTAAACACGACTATAAGCGCTGCTATACCGGTAGCTGCCGAAACAAATTGCGAAAAAGTAATAACAGCTAATTGCGTTAAATAAGTTACGCCTGTTTCGCCGGAGTAATCCTGTAAATTACAATTTACCAAAAAGCTAATAGCGGTATTAAAACTTAAATCGGCAGTCATGGATGGGTTGCCATCCGGGTTTAAGAATAAACTCCCCTGCGTTAAGAACATAACAAAAGCATATACCAGCCAAAGCATGTTTATGGCTAATAAGGCTACTAAATGTTGTTTCCATGTCATTTTCCTTGAAGTATCTATTCCGCACAAACGAAATAGCATACGTTCAAAAGGAGCCATAAAATCAAGCCAGGTCTTTTCGCCTTTAAATACTTTCGCAATATATTTTCCCAACGGGTACGCTATTGCTATGGTAAGTAAGAACGTAACGATAACGGCAAGTAATTCTTTATTCATAGTTTAATTAAATTAAGTAGTTAAAATTTCTCCGGTTTTAGCAACACATATACAAGATAACCGAAAACCGCGATGGATAAGATAAATAATGCTATCATGTTCTATATGTTTTCAAAAAAGTTAATTGATTTATAAAACAGCCAAAAGCATACAAGCCCGGCTGCTAAAAGTGTTATCATCATTCCTGTTTCCATTGTTTATTTTATTAAATATTTTATTTTTAGTATCACAGTCCCTGCTAAGCATATACCAAATAAGATGCTTACCACAATAATTGCTAATTTCAATAACCCATCTTTATTTGGATTATTATACTTCAATCTCATATAAAGGACGGTACTTACAAAAAGCAAACCTATGAACTTTATCAAAACCCTGTATGATAACTATCACTATATCCTGCTACCATAAACCTGTCTGTAATATTCTTTTCTTAATGAACCATTGAAGATTTCTTTCAATTGATTTGCTGTTGATGCGGATAAATCTACAATAGCTCCTAAGGAATATAAGTAGGTTCCCAAAGAATATACATACACATTTTCAATAGCGTTTTTTACTGTATTGTTTCCGCCCTGCAACATTTTTTCTGCCAGACTAAAGCAATGTTTTACTTCTTTAAGGTTGCCAATTTTAGCCATTCGTTTTGTCATATCTGCAAAGCAACTTATCACATTATAAATACTTGCTTTGTTTGTCATGTTTTTTATTTCTATGTCTAACTGAGGTAACTCATTACTTAAAAGACTTAGCACTTCATTTTCAGTTATGGTTTGCATGTTGGTGTTTTTTAGTAATAACTCGCTTTTAATTTTTATTAAATCTATGGTTGGGTTCATTTTTACTTTTATTTGTTTGCGCACGTATCAATTCTTATTCCAATTCTTACATCAGTTATAAAACGTATTGATTAACAATGATTTAATTTAAAATAAGAATAAATCGAAAATAAAAAAGTCTTCCATTTTGAAAGGCTTTTTTTAAAATGAAAGAGAGAGCGATTATTATTTGGTCTTTTAGCTTACTTATTAATCAAGATTACTTAAAATGTATCTTTACAGCCTAAATGAATTCAGCTACTATACTACTAATTGATGATGAACCCCAGTTGCGTCAGCTGCTTGCACGTTTATTAAGTGTAGAAGGATTTGAAGTTATAGAGGCGGACGCGGTAAAAACCGGATTGAAGCAATTAGAAAAACATTCTTTTGAAGTTGTATTACTTGATGTAAAACTACCCGATGGCAATGGCGTTGAATTTGTAAAAACCATCAAAGAAAAATATCCTGAAACAGAAGTTATTTTGCAAACCGCTTATGGCAATATCGCGGATGGTGTTAGCGCTATAAAAAATGGGGCTTTTGATTATATAGTTAAAGGTGATGATAACAACAGGATAATACCGCTGATTAATAAAGCCATTGAGAAAGCTAAATTGCAGTTTAAAATTAAAGAACTACAGCGACAGTTAAATAAAACCCTTTCATTTGATGCAATTATTGGGAAATCATTAGCTATACAGCAAGCTATTAGTTTGGCAAAAAAAGTAGCGTTAACTGATTCGACTGTATTATTAGAAGGAGAAACGGGGGTTGGTAAGGAGCTGTTTGCACAGGCGTTACATTATACAAGTTTGCGAAAAAACAAACCCTTTGTAGCGGTTAACTGCAGCGCTTTTCCAAAAGATTTATTGGAAAGTGAATTATTTGGGCATAAAAAAGGGGCTTATACAGGCGCTACCAACGATAAAAAAGGTTTGTTTGAAGAAGCCAATAGCGGAACACTTTTTTTGGATGAAATAGGCGAAATGAATTTTGATTTGCAGGCTAAGTTGCTTCGTGTGTTGGAAACCCAGTCTTTTATTAAGGTTGGAGATTCTACACCTACTAAAGTAAATGTACGCATTATTGCCGCGACAAATCGTACCTTAACTAAAGAAATAGAACAAGAGCATTTTAGAGCTGATTTATATTACAGATTATCTAGTTTTAAAATCTTAATACCTTCACTAAGAGAACGAAAAGAAGATATTGCAAGTTTGGTAACGCATTTTATGGTTATTTATTCAGCCAAACTAAAAAAACGAATTACGCATATTGATTCCGCATTTTTAAAGCAGCTTAAAAATTATCAATGGAAAGGAAACATCCGCGAGCTTAAAAATATTATTGAAAGAGCTATTATTCTATGCGAAACCGAAACACTTACCTGTGATTTGTTGCCTCCGGAGATAATAGATTGTGAAGGCAGTAACTCTTCAAATCCAAACAACTCACTTGCAAGTATGGAAAAGAATCATATTCAAAAAATGCTCTTACATACAAAAGGCAATAAAACTAAAACCTCCGAAATTTTAGGAATCGGTTTAACTACTCTTTATCGTAAGATGGAGGAGTATGGGATTGATAAATGATTAAAAAAAAGCTGAAAGAATGTCCCTAATGCTCTTTTGAGCTTAATATTGTTCAGGAAAAATTCCTCATTGTTTGTTAAAACCCATACCCTGCAAGGTAAGAAGTAACTTTTTTAGGCTAAAAAGATAAAATTGTAAGCTGACAGCTTGTCATAATTTAGTATCTTTGCGCCCGCAACCGAGCCTTTTTAGGCGAACGCCATGTTACCATAATAAAACAAATAAAAAAGATAATATGAATGTTTGAAAACAAAACCATAGACGAAAACAGACAGGGAGAAGCCGTTTTGCTGGAAGATGGTAACGTTGGCAGCAAAAAACTTTTCCTGGAGAGTTATGGTTGCGCCATGAATTTTTCTGACAGCGAGATTGTCGCCTCTATTTTGGCTAAAAGCGGTTATTCTACCACTAATGTATTGACCGAAGCTGATGTAATTTTGGTAAATACCTGCGCCATTAGAGATAATGCCGAGCAGCGTGTGCGTCAGCGGTTGAAAGACTTTAAAAAACTTAAAAAGAAAAACCCCGATATGGTGGTGGGCGTTTTGGGCTGCATGGCAGAGCGTTTAAAAACCAAGTTTCTGGAAGAAGAGCAGATAGTGGATATGGTGGTAGGACCCGATTCGTACCGCGATTTGCCCAACCTGCTTTCTCAGGCAGAAGAAGGGCACAGGGCTGTTAATGTGCTGCTATCTAAAGAAGAAACCTACTCGGATATTGCACCCGTAAGGTTAAGCAGCAATGGTGTTTCGGCATTTATAAGTATTACCCGCGGTTGCGATAATATGTGCAGCTTTTGCGTGGTGCCTTTTACCAGAGGCAGGGAGCGTAGCCGCGACCCAAAGAGTATAGTCGCCGAAGCGCAGGATTTATTTGAAAAAGGATACAGAGAAGTTACCCTGTTGGGACAAAATGTAGATAGTTATTTGTGGAGTGGCGGTGGTTTGAAAAAAGAAATACTTACCGAAGAACAAAAAGCAGCTTCGGTAAACTTTGCCCAGTTGCTCGAAATGGTTGCCCTTGTGCATCCTGATTTGAGGGTACGTTTTAGCACCTCTCATCCAAAAGATATGACGGATGAGGTGTTGCACGTGATTGCCAAATATGAGAATGTATGCAAGTATGTTCATTTACCGGTGCAAAGCGGCAGCAGTCGTGTGCTTGAAATGATGAACCGTGGTTACGACAGAGCCTGGTATCTGAACAGGATTGAGGCTATAAAAAGCATCATTCCCGATTGCGGAATAAGCACGGATGTTATTTCGGGTTTTTGCAGCGAAACAGAAGAAGAGCACCAGGAAACCATATCGCTGATGCAAAATGTAGTGTATGATTTCGCTTATATGTTCTTTTACTCCGAGCGCCCTAAAACGCTGGCAGAGCGTAAGTACGAAGATGATATACCTGAAGATGTTAAGAAACGCAGGCTTGCCGAGGTAATAGATATTCAAAGAGAGCATTCGGCCGTTCGTATTAAAGGAATGGTTGGTAAGATCTACAGGGTTTTGGTGGAAGGTATCTCTAAAAAATCAGATGAAATGATGATGGGAAGAAACTCGCAGAATGCGGTGGTTGTATTCCCTAAAGAGAATCATAAAAAAGGAAGGTATGTAAATGTATTTGTTGATGAATGCACATCAACCACTTTAATTGGCAAGGTTGTTGAGTAAGTAGAATAACATGGAACGGAGTGAAATAAATAGCATTATTATTAATTATCTGAAAAATTACCAACCTTCTTCTATTGGTATTTTTGGCTCTTATGCAAGAGAAGAAAATAAACCCGACAGCGATATTGATATTCTTATTGATTTGAAAATCAGAATTGGACTGCTTGAGTTTGTGAAAATGAATTATGAATTATCAGACCTATTGGGAATAAAAGTTGATTTGGTATCGGAGAAATCACTTAAGAATGAAAAGCTAAAGCAGTACATACAAAATGATTTAAAAATCATTTATAAGGCATGATTAAAGAGGACATCATTTATATAGAACACATTCTTGATGCCCTGAAAAAAATAACTGAATACATCAGCGGTAAAGATGAAGCCTCTTTTTTAAAAGATTCTCTTGTTCAAGATGCTGTAATTAGACAGTTTGAAGTTATTGGTGAGGCAACAAAAAGAATATCAAAAGATTTCAGGGAAAAGCACACTTCAGTTCCATGGAAAGATATGGCAGGCATGAGAGATGTGCTTATTCATGATTATATTGATGTGGACATATTTATGGTTTGGAAAACAGCTAATGAAGATGCTCCGGTTTTAATCAAACAAATACAAGCAATTTTTAATTAAATGGATTTACAAGATATAAAACAACGTTTTGGTATTATAGGCAGTTCGCCGGCATTAGAAAGAGCCATTGATATTGCCCGTCAGGTTGCGCCAACCGATTTAAGCGTTTTAATAACCGGAGAAAGCGGAACGGGTAAAGAAGTGTTTCCGCAAATTATACACCAGTTTAGCGCCCGGAAACATGGGCCTTACATAGCGGTTAACTGCGGTGCCATCCCGGAAGGAACCATAGATAGTGAGCTTTTCGGACATGAGAAAGGTTCTTTTACAGGAGCGCACGAAGCCCGCAAAGGCTACTTTGAAGTAGCGGATGGCGGAACTATTTTTTTAGATGAGGTGGGGGAGTTACCACTTGCAACACAAGCAAGACTTTTACGTGTATTAGAAACTAAAGAATACATACGTGTTGGTTCCAGCAAAGTGCAGAAAACAGATGTGCGCATAGTGGCTGCTACTAACGTTAATTTGCAACAAGCTATTGATAAAAGTAAATTCAGAGAAGATTTATATTATCGTTTAAATACAGTGCCTATTCTGCTTCCTTCGCTAAGAGAGCGCAAAGAAGATATATTTTTATTGTTTAGAAAGTTTGCGGCAGACTTTGCCGCTAAATATCGAATGCCTGCCATTAAATTAATGCCTGACGCTGAGGTATTACTTACCAATTATTATTGGCAGGGCAACGTAAGGCAATTAAAAAATATTGCCGAACAAATCTCTATCATCGAAAAGACCAGAGATATTAGCGCTGATATTTTGGCAAGGTATCTTCCGCAAATAAATGGCGGTAGTCTGTTAAGCATAGTAAAACCTGAGGGTACAGCGGCAAATGATTTCTCTGAAAGAGATTTGCTTTATAAAGTGTTGTTTGATATGAAAAAGGATTTGAACGATTTAAAGAAAGTTGTTCATGATATTGTGCAGTTTAATCCTACAAATATTTCTAATCTTTCCAGTGATGATGTTCAGATACTGAACCGTATGCAAAATGAAACAAGTAAGGAGGGTGCCTTAATGGATGTTATGCTGCATCCTTCAAGTGTTACCATTCTTAATAATGGAGCGCCTCAAAAATATGCCGAACCTATTGTAGTAGAAGAAACTCTTTCTATAGCGGAAAAAGAGAAAGAAATGATTATTAAATCGCTTCAAAAATATAAAGGCAAACGCAGACTCGCCGCTAACGAGCTTGGCATAAGCGAACGTACTCTTTACAGAAAAATAATTGAATATGGCATTAAAGAGTAAAATGAAAATTTAAAGCCAAGCGAATACATGAGTACAAAAAAGAAATATTTAAAACCGAATAATTCAAAATTCAAAATTCATTTTATAGCTTGTTACCTGCTACTTGCTGTTTGTTACTTGTTACTTAATTCCTGTAAGGTAAGCTATGGCTTTAAAGGAATTACTATACCACCTAATGCAAAAACAATTTCGATTGCTATGTTTCAAAATCAGGCTAACTTAACAGCTCCCGTCGAGCCTCAATTAATGACACAAAGTTTGCGTGATGCGGTTTCTTCACAAACCAACTTGGGTTTATTAAAACAAGGGGGGGATTTACGCTTTGAAGAATGCCGAATTACCGGCTATACCACAGCACCGGTGTCTATAGCGGCGGCTCCATCTACCGCGCAAGACCAGGCCGCGCTAAACAGATTGACGGTAACCATTAAAATTAACTTCGTCAATAAATTGGATGAGACAAAAAACTTTACGGATAAAGAGTTTATGAAGTATTACGATTATCCCAGTACGCAAAATTTAACACAAGTAGAACCGGCTGCTTTAGCGCAAATTAACCGCCAGTTAACCGAAGATATTTTTAACGCAGCCTTTAATAACTGGTAAATTCAAATGATAAAGATTAACACTTAATTAATAAATAGCTGTTATATTTGAAGCCGCACAATCAAATCTTATACTTAATCTTTTAAACAAATATCAATATGAATTTTGAACTGAACGAAGAGCATTTAATGATACAAAAAGCTGCGCGCGATTTTGCGCAGAATGATTTGAAACCGGGCGTTATTGAGCGTGATGAACATCAGAAGTTTCCTGCCGAGCATATTAAAAAGATGGGCGAACTTGGTTTCCTGGGCATGATGGTTGACCCTAAATATGGCGGTGGCGGAATGGATACTATTTCTTACGTATTAGCTATGGAAGAAATATCTAAAGTGGATGCTTCTTGTTCGGTAGTAATGAGCGTTAACAATTCGCTTGTGTGCTGGGGCTTGGAAAATTTTGGTACTGAAGAACAAAAACAAAAATACTTGGTTCCGTTAGCCAAAGGCGAAATTATAGGTGCTTTCTGTCTATCAGAGCCTGAAGCCGGCAGCGATGCTACTTCGCAACACACTACAGCCGAAGATAAAGGCGATTATTATTTGGTTAACGGCACCAAAAACTGGATTACCAATGGAGGAACCGCTTCTGTTTATTTAGTTATGGCACAAACCCATCCCGAGAAAAAACATAAAGGCATTAATTGTCTTATTGTAGAAAAAGGAATGGAAGGTTTTGTGGTTGGACCAAAAGAAAACAAAATGGGTATCCGCGCCAGCGATACGCACTCGCTTATGTTTACCAACGTAAAAGTGCCTAAAGCTAACCGCATAGGCGATGATGGCTTTGGTTTTACCTTCGCCATGAAAACTTTATCAGGTGGACGTATCGGTATCGCTTCTCAGGCTTTAGGTATTGCCAGCGGTTCTTATGAATTGGCTTTGGCTTACTCTAAGGAACGTAAAGCTTTTGGAAAAGAAATTTCACAACACCAGGCTATACAATTTAAATTGGCAGATATGGCAACGCGTATTGATGCTGCCCGTTTACTTTGTTTAAAAGCGGCCTGGTTAAAAGACCATCATTTAGATTATACACAGGCAGGCGCTATGGCGAAAGTATTTGCATCAGAAACCGCTATGTGGGCATCTACTGAAGCTGTGCAAATACATGGCGGTTATGGCTATGTAAAAGAATACCACGTAGAACGCTTGATGCGTGACGCGAAAATCACACAGATATACGAAGGTACTTCGGAAGTGCAACGTATTGTAATTTCGAGAAGTGTTTTAGCTTAATTGGGGTATTTGAAGATTAAAGAGAAGCTAATTACTTCTTATCTTTTACATCCATTTTAGAGATAGCCATCATTTGGCGCATGGTTTGTTGCATACCCTCGGTGCTTCCATCTAAGAATATTACGTTGCCTTTGCCATGCTCCGCAAAATTCTTAACGGCTTCCGTCCACATACTAAACAAAATAAGAGAAGCGTCTAAATTAGCGTCCTGCATCAACTTAGCACTCTGACTCATACCACGTGCAACCTCTTCTCTAAACAAAGCTACACCTTGTCCGCGTAGTTGCGCGGCATCCTTCTCTGCCTGCGCGGCAATTTTAATAGCGTTACCTTCCGCTTCAGCACCTTTTGTTTTGGTAATCAATAAAGCTTGCCCTTCATTTTCAGCGGCGGCTTTTAAGTTATTAGAGGCAACTACTTTAGCCATAGAGCGTATTACTTCTTCATCAAAAGTAATGTCGTTCAATTGTAAATCAATTAAATGATACCCCCATTCTTCTAAGGTTTTATCTAACTGGTCTTTAATTTCTAAAACAATATCGCGGCGCAGCAACAATACTTCGCTTTGTTTTTTTGTAGCAACAAATGCTCTTACAGAACCTTCTACCGACCTAACCAAAGCTTGCATAAGATTTTTTTCATCTATAAATTTAAAAGCGACATTTTTAATCGTTTGTTCATCCGTATTAAAAACCGCATACAGCAGCATGGCCGTAAAATTTACATTGGCCTGATCAATGGTAACAGCCTGAAAGCCCATCTCGGCAGAGCGGTTTTGAATGGATATTTTCTTAAATACCTTCTCTATAATCGGAACTTTAAAGTTTAAGCCCGGATGTAAAAGGCGGTTATACTTGCCAAATATGGTAGTTACGGCTACTGTACCCTGCTGTATGCTTACAAAAGAAGTAAATACAACCAATATGATAAGAACAATTAACAGAATAGGAAGTGCCGCCATATTTAAGTTTTTAATTTTAAGTGAAATTAGTAATTTTAAACAATGCGCGGCATATATTTTATTTGTTTCTTTTTGTTTATTGGTTTGGGTTATGCCCAAAAGAATAAAACGACGACAGATACTACACGTACCTTAGACCCCGCGGCTGATTTATACAAAGCATCCATGAAACTAATAGATTCATTAAGGTATAAAGAGGCTATTAAACTGCTGGAGAAAGCCGTAAAGATTAAGAAGGATAATCCCGATTATTATAATAAGTTGGCTTTATGCGATATGCAACTTAATGATTTTTCTGCCGCGCAAAAAAACTTGGAACTCTCCGTTAAATATATGCCGGATAATTATAACAGTATTAAATACTTGGGGAGAGCCTGTTACCTAAATAAGAAATACGATCAAGCGAAAAAATATTATGATGATGCCAATAAAATGAACGCGAATGATTATGAATTGCTTTGTTATATCGCTGAGTTACGTGCTTTTGGACAAGATACAAAGGGCGCTTTAGAGATGTACAACAATGTAATATATGAGAAGGAAAACTATGCGCCCGGCTATATGGGTAGAGGAATGCTTAGATTTAAACAAAAGCAATACGCAAATGCCATACAGGATCTTGAACTGGGTTTAAAACTTTCAAAATACCAAAAAGTAGAAGATGATACATACACCAGTCTTGCGCAAAGTAAATTCGAGATTGGCGATTTTAAAAGCGCTATAAAAGTATTTGATACCCTTGTTAAACGTAATCCTAAAAACGAATACGCATTAACTTATCGCGGGGCGTCGAAACTTAGCATCAATGATTTCTCCGGAGCCATCAAAGATTTAGATGAAGCCATTAAACTGAATTCTAAAAGTTATATCGCTTATAACTTTAGAGGAACTGCTAAAGGTGGACTGAAACAAAACATAGAAGCTCTTAAAGATTTTGATAATTGCATTAAACTAAAACTTGATTACCCATCGGTGTATGTAAACCGGGCCGCTATTAAAATGTCGAGCAAAGACAGAAAGGGTGCTTGCGAAGATTTAAACAAGGCCGACCAGCTTGGCAGTGACATTGCCTTTAAATATATACAGCAATACTGTGGTGGAAATAAAATAGGAATGGAACAATAGCTATACAGTAATTGCGACAAGAATTATAAGCCAGGAAACTAAAGAAAGAAGCCCCAATATAATTTCCAAAGTAGCTGTTTTTTTTCCTTTAAATACTTCCGGATTTTTTCTGATTTCTCTTAAAGAATTAAATCCAAAAACCAAAGCGATAATTGCGGCAAGTAAATTTAAAACAGCAAAAATGATAGCTAAATAAACTGCGATAGTAATAACATGAAATAAAACAAGTAATAGTACCACCTCGCATAAAACAGCAAGTATTGCCAATGCTAAGCCCTTACCAACTAATGCTCCTTTTATAAGCTTTTTGTTTTCTTTGGTTTTAGAGGCAATGTTATCTGAAATCGCTTTTTCTCTTCCATTGTAGAATTTTATTTTTGATACAAGCTCCGCATCTATAGAATTTGATGCCTGATTGCTATCGGTACACTCTTTAAACCGCACACTTCTTTTAGTAACTTCATCTATTTTACAGAGAATAGTATTACCATCATTTAAAATCAACGTATCGCAATCATGTTTGTACTTTGAATTTTTATTTAAGGAAATATCCCTGACCATAGAAGAATCTAAATGTGCTATACTGCTGTCCTTAGCATTCTTATCCGTTATTTGTTCCTTTCCTTTATTAGCAACATAAAAACCTTGTCGGTAATGTCTTTTTTGTACAGAACAAGAAGCAAGCAAAACAATAAGAAAAAAGTAAATATAATCTTTAGGTTTCATAAAGTAATAACAAGTAAAAATAGAAAAAGATTATAAAGGATAATGAATAACTGTGTTTAATCAGCTATTAACCGCTTTACTTGCAGTATATTTCTTTAATAAAGAATTGGATTGCTGTTGTATTTTATGTTGCATAAAAGAAGTCCAGCCTAACAGATAACCCTTCATACCTAACGCTTGCTTAGACCATTTATAAATATCAAAGCTATCTGTGTGTTTTATAATCTTTCCATCTTTAAATTCAAACTCAGCAGAAATTATATTAATCACTTTTCTGCCCGTAACGCTAAAAACATACTCGGCTCTCCAATCAGCGCTTCCTGTTTTTTCATTTGCTTTTACATTACTAAATGAAATCTTTATGTTGCCCTTATTCCTGCCGATTAACATGCGCCACATGTTTTTAGCATCTTCACCTTTCAATACGCCAAAAGCAGGGTCTTGAAATTGAATACTGTCATGATAACAAGCAACCATTGCTTCAGCATCTCCATTAGCAAATGATTGATAAAAGTTGGTAATAAGTTCTGTGTTATTCATGTGGTACTAATTCCAAAACTTTTTACTTTCTGCTGCCATACGTTTTAGTAAAATACTAGGACGATAACGATCATCACCATAATCGGTATGCGATTGCTTTAATTGATTATAAATAATATCAATTCCAATTTCATCAGCCCACTTTAATAAACCCTTTGGGTAGTTAACGCCTTTGGTCATGGCAAGGTCAATATCTTCTTTGCTGCCTATTTGCAGGTATAAAGCATCAGCGGCTTCGTTAATAAGCATAGCAATAATGCGGGTAAAAATTTCTTTTCCTAACGCAGTATCTTTTTTAGGTTGAGGTAATTCAGTAAGCGAGTAATCATAAAAGCCTTTGTTACTTTTTCTTCCGTAAAAGCCTGCTTCTACCAAACGTTTCTGACAAAGGTTAGGTCTGTAACGTGGGTCGAAATAAAATTGTTTCCAAACAGTTTCTGTAACCGTGTAGTTAACATCATGTCCTATTAAATCAGTCAGCTCAAAGGGGCCCATTTTGAAACCACCCATCTCTTTCATAGCCCAATCAATAGTTGCGATATCTGCTATGCCCTCTTCGTATATTTTCATCGCTTCGCCATAAAACGGACGCGCAATTCTGTTTACAATAAAACCGGGAGTATCTTTACAAAGCACAGGCAGTTTACCCCAGCTTTCTATCAATGCTTTGCAAGATTGTGTAACAGCATTATCTGTCGCTATACCCGGAATAATTTCTACCAAAGGCATTAGCGGGGCAGGGTTAAAGAAGTGTATGCCTAAAACCTGTTTAGGGTTAACGCAAGCAGCTGCAATAGACGTAACCGATAAAGAAGAGGTATTGGTAGCTAGTACACATTTACCTTCCGTAATTTTTTCTAATTGAGAAAACACCTGTTTCTTTACATCAAGGTTTTCTACAATAGCTTCAATTATTAAATTGCAGGGTTTTAAGTTGTCAATGTTTTCAGTAAACGTAATCAGATTGGTTACCTCATCACTTTTCTGTTGGGTTATTTTTTGTTTCTCAACTAATTTAGAAAGTGTAGTTACAAGGCTTTGTTTTGCTTTTTGAAGAGAAGCCCCATTGTTATCATATAAGATAACTTTGTGTCCTGCCATAGCAGCCACCTGCGCAATGCCGCTGCCCATAGCGCCAGAACCAACAATACCAATAACAGCCACAGATTTCACAGATTATTTAGTTAATATTCTTCGCTTATATTTTAATGATGCTTCTCCGAAATTTATCAGAAGAGCAAGAGGTGAATTTGAAACAGCAAGATAATTAATTACTTGTTTAAAATGGTCTTCAATTATTCCTTGACTTGCTTTTATTTCAAGAATTACTTTATTTTCTACAACAAAATCAGCAAAGTAATAATGAGGCAGAATAGTGTCTTTATATTTAATATTGAATTTCTTTTCCCATTCAAAAGAAATAGCTCGTTTTTTAAATTCATATTCAATAGCATCCTTATAAACTACTTCAGCAAAACCTCTCCCTAACTCATTATACACATCAAAACAAACACCAATTATCTTATAAGTAATATCATTTACAGGGTCAGATAAATATTCTTGCTCAGGTTCTTTAACTTCTGTCCAATTTTCATTTATGGTATAATCTTTACTCATTAAATTAATATCAATCTATGAAACCTAGCAAGTATATTATCATTATCTAAGATAATTTGCGAAATCTGCGTCAATTTGTGGCTTACACGGTCATAATTTCTTTTTCCTTATGTTCTAAATGCTTATCGCATTTGCCTACATAAAGGTCGGTAAGGGTTTGTATTTTTGCTTCGGCTTCTTTAGCTTCATCTTCAGGTAACGGCGCTTTCGCAGCTTTTAGTTTTTTAATTTCTTCCATCGCATCTTTACGCGCAGCTCTTATACCCACCTTAGCATCTTCAGCTTCCTGTTTGGCTTTCTTTACTAAATCTCTCCTGCGTTCTTCAGTTAAAGGCGGAACAGAAATACGAATCAACACCCCGTCATTCTGTGGATTAAGACCAAGGTTAGCCGCTTGTATAGCTTTTTCAATAGGTTGCAGCATAGCTTTTTCCCAAGGTTGAATGACCAGTGTGCGGGCATCTTGTGTATTTATATTTGCCGTTTGATTGATAGGCATTTTAGTGCCGTAATAATCAACCGACACGTTATCGAATATAGCCGGGTTGGCTTTTCCGGCGCGTATTTTGGCAAGTTCGCTTTCTAAATAGTTAATGGCATCATTCATTAAACCTTCTGCTACATCGTAAATTTTTTTTACTTCGGGGTTCATTGTTCTATTAGTTTTAAAATTAAGAATTGAAAATTCAAAATTAAGTATTTTTATATCTTTACAACACACAATTAATTTTGATGGAAGAAAAAGAATACAAAACCTTTGCAGAGTTTTACCCCTTTTATTTAGACCAGCACATAAAATTAGGCACACGCCTTACCCACTTTATTGGCACCACCCTTTTTTTAGTGTTTTTGGTAAGGGCAATAGTTACGCAACAAGCCATTTTAGTATTGGCGGGCGTAGTTTCTGCTTATTTATTTGCCTGGATAGGGCATTTTTTTATAGAACACAATAAACCAGCTACCTTTAAATACCCCTGGATGAGTCTGAAAGGAGATTTTAAATTATATTTTGAAATACTTATCGGCAAACAAGGGTTTAAGGGAGAGTGATATTATATTTCTTATTGCATTTAGCTTAAACATATTTACGATTAGCTTAAGTATTATTGTATTTTGCTTAAGCAAAATCGCATTATTTCTTACCCTTTTGCCGCCATAAGAATAATTATTGGTAGATTTAGGGGGATGAAAATGAAGTTACACGACTTGCTATTTCTAATATTTGCTTTACCGGTATTTATTTTTATTATTACTTTATATTTGGCTTGGATGCCCGAGTTAATTTGTTATTTAAGTAGACCTGAATCGAGAATTTTTGTACACCAAACTGTAAACAAAAATTTATTCTCTATTTACTACCAAATTATTGACTTAGTAGTTTATCCTACCTTCTTTTGTTTTCCAGTTGAAATTATGATATTCTTATGTTTTAAGTTTATATATAAAGAATACTTCAATCCAAAACTTATAATTGGTGTACCAATCTTATATCTAATTTTATTATTAAACTTTATTTATCCCCATTTTTCACATATACATCCTTCTGTAAATCCCTTTACAGCCTTAGATTGGTTTTTTAATTGAAAATAAAAGTATTTATGCGTTATGGGATTGAAGCAAGCTGCCGTGCAGCGCGTAAAGCCCGACCTTTGTAATCAAAGGGAACGCCCTAATAAATGAGATTGCCGCGCTTCGCTCGCAATGACAAGAAAACTAAACCTACCCAACGTGGTCTGCTACATTATAAACAGCAGAGCTGGCGGTTTTTTGCATGGTATTTTGGCTAAAAAGCACATCTACTCTGCCCAGCCAAATACCTGCCCAACCAACCTGCGTTACATAAACGGGTTTGTTTGCGGCATTGGTTTTAAGTTTTGGTTCGTCTAAAAAAGTATGGGTATGCCCGCCAATAATTAAATCAATATCCTGCGTTTGGGTAGATAGCACATTATCACTCACCTTGTTTTCTTTATAATCATAACCCAAATGAGAGAGGCAAATAACATAATCGCACTTCTTGTCGTGCTTTAAAATAGCGGCAGTCTTTTTGGCGGCTTCTATAGGGTCGGTGTATTTTATGTCTCCGTAGTTCTTTTTCTCTACCAAGCCCTGCAAATCTATTCCCAAACCAAACACACCAATTTTTAGGCCATCTTTATTAATAATCTTGTAGGGTTTTATTCTTCCGGCAAGCGGAGTATCTTTAAACTCGTAGTTGGCATTTACAAACTCAAAACTTGCATGGGGCATTTGCTTAACCAGGTTATCTACTCCCAAATCAAAATCATGATTGCCCAGGGTAGAAAGTTCATACCCCATCTGACTCATTAATTTAAACTCCAGCTCTCCGGCATAAAAGTTAAAGTAAGGCGTTCCCTGAAAGATATCTCCGGCATCCAGCAGCAATACATTTTTTTCTTCGCTGCGAATTTTCTTAATGATGGCAGCGCGCTTGGCAATTCCACCCTGATTGGCATACTTAGGGTCGTTATCAGGAAACGGCTCAATGCGACTATGCACATCGTTGGTATAAAGTATGGTTAGCTTGCTGATACTTTTTTCGGCAAACAGCGGGTTAGCCATTATTTTGGATGCACCGCCATACACGGCAGCCGCGCCAAGCATATAGCGCAAAAATTCTCTTCTATTGTGCGTATTGTATTCTGCCATCTAATGCTGCGGTTACGGGTTTATTTTGTTTGTTCAATGTTTTGCAATAATCAATTAAAATATCACGAAGCAAATGGTCTGTTGCAAGCATATCCTTGTTTTCTCCGGCACTAAAAAACTTATCTCCGCCGCCCGCCAGGTAATCACTGGTGGCAACGTAGTAGGTTTTACTGGCATCAAAAGGTTTTCCGTTTATAAATATGTCCGTAGCTTTCTTATCCTTAATCACAAAGCGAATTCCTGCAACGGGTGCACCGTCTTTTTCGGCAACGTAATCAAGCAACTGGCGTAATCTTTCCGCGGTTACTTTAACAACAACCAGTTTATTTTCAAAGGGCATCAACTCAAACATACTGTTAACCATTACATTTCCCTGAGGAACAGAAGTGCGCAAACCGCCGTTATTGAACATGGCAAACATATTTGTTGTATCAACTTTAAGTAAAGTTTTTGCTTTTTGAAAAACTGCTTCTGCAAAGAAATTACCCAAATTACTCTCGGGTGTTTTCTTGGTTAAGGCAACAGGGGCAGTACCAATAACCTCATGCATCTTGCCATCTATAGTTTGCTTATAGGGCTGTATGGTTTTTATAACAGAGGAATCAACCGTGTTGTCTGTTATAGCATAATGCTTGGTTTGGGTATCCTGAACAGCTAAATGTTTCCTGCCCGAACAGGACAACAAATAGCAGGAAACAAGTAACAGGTAACAAGTTTGCTTCATTTTGAATTTTAAATTCTGAATTTTTACTTTTTTAATCATCTTTGCAAATGTAAGTACCAGTTGCATGTTTAAAAAATAATCTATGTTACCATTATGTTAATTTCTGAAACTAAAATACGTGTCCGTTATGGCGAAACTGACCAAATGGGATATGTGTATTATGGCAATTATGCCCAGTATTATGAAGTTGCCCGTGTGGAAGCGTTGCGTAAAATTGGTTTTAGTTATAAAGAAATAGAGGCAAAAGGTATTCATCTGCCTGTGCTTGATTATTCTATTCATTACAACAAACCGGCTTATTATGATGATGAACTTACCATTGTAACAACTATTAGAGAATTACCGAGCGTAAGAATTACCTTTCATTACGAATGTTTTAATGAAAAGAAAGAATTACTGAATACAGGCATTGTTACGCTTGTGTTTATTGATAAAGAAAGAAACAAGCCCTGCATACCACCCGACTGGTTTATGGATGAAGTAGAGAAGCATTTTGACAATTAGTCAATTAAACAATTTGGCAATTTGAAAATGAAACTATTTACGATGCTTATGATAATTATCTCCCCTCTCTTTTGGAGAGGGGTTGGGGGTGAGGCTTATGCCCAAGGCAAAGGTTCTTACAGTTTCAACGTAGATAATTTTCCGGATATATATGGAGGAAAGGAAGAAATGAAACGTTTTCTGCACGACCACTTGGTATATCCCGCAACAGATTTAAAAAACAAAAAGGAAGGAACTGTGAAATTTAATTTTGTAGTTACTAAAGAGGGAAAGACAGAGAATATAAAAGTAACCAAATCTGTAAGTCCTGCTATAGATAAAGAAGCTATTCGTTTATTAAAACTTATTGATTGGATACCTTCTCGTAAAGAAGGCATTTTGGTAAATGTCGATTATACCTTAGACATTCCTTTCTCTCTTTCCAAGTATAAAAAACATATAAAAGAACGTGGTTTTGATACACCTTTATATACTGATATACCAGTAGATACCTCCTTAAATATATATGAAACCGCAGAGCGTTCGCCCATGTTTAATATTACCGACAAAACATTTACGGAGTTTGTGTATTCTAATCTTGAATACCCTGAAACGGCATCCAGACAAGGTATTGAAGGGAATGTGAAACTTAGTTTTGTAGTTGAGCCAAATGGACTGGTTTCTGATATAAAGATATTGAACGGGGGAGTGGGTGCGGGTTGTAATAATGAAGCGATACGGGTTATAGGGCTCACTAAATGGAAACCGGCTATAAGAGATGGCAAGTATGTTCGTTACCGTATGAGTTTCACGATGAACTTTTCCTTAAAGAATAATTTTAAAGATAATAGCAACGGTAGTCAGAATACTTGGGGACGGTAAATCAGTTAACAGGTAACATTTTCAGGTATCAGGTGCTTCATACTAAAACTACATATTTTTCGTTATTTTGCAAACGTTTGTTTAAGACTATCACTATAGTAAGCAGTTTGTCTATTGTATCTTGTATGATAAATCAAGTTTGGGTAAGATATGTAAAATACAAAATGCGATGTGCAATCCTATTACTTGTTACTTTTTACTTGCTACCTGCTGTCTCTTCCGCTCAACCCACTACCGAGAAGGGTATGAACCTGCCTCATTTTTATGCCCGCAGATTGCATTTTGGCTTTAGTATAGGCTATAACCAAACCGATTTCAGGGTAAATACCATCGCCAACTCTAAACTCTACCATAATTTACGAGATACCATTCGTTATCCTAATGATACCTTAGACCTGAAATCAATTACTGCCAAAGGACTGGGAGGGTTTAACCTGGGTATTATTGCCGATTTAAAATTGCATCAATACGTAAGACTTCGTTTTTTGCCGGGTATTTCGTTTGCATCCCGAAGTTTGTTGTACTATTTTGTTAGTTCTAAAAGCTGGGCAGGAGCACCGGCACCTTTTACAGCAGTACGTCAAACCCAATCAGCTTTTATTCTTTTGCCGGTTAATGTAAAACTTCAATCAAAGCGTATACGCAACTTTGGCGTGTATGTCATTGGGGGAGTTTCGTATAGCATTGATTTGGCATCGGGTAAGGCCGACGCGGCAAACTCGGATGTGGTACGTTTAAAACAAAATGATATCCTGTATCAGGGCGGAGGAGGTTTTGATTTTTATTTCCCTTACTTTAAATTCGCTATAGAAGCAAAGATTAGCCAGGGAATTAGAAATATTTTAATTAAAGATAATACCGAATTTACCACCCCTATTAATTCCCTGCATTCGCATGTGTTTTTGCTTAGTATAAGCTTTGAAGGATGATTAGCAGTCTTACTCTTTCGCTGGCTCCTTCGGAGGCATTTTCTGAAATTAACCTGAAACATAAAGTAAGAGAAGAATTAGGTCTTAAAGAGACGGATGAACTACATATCCTTCTGCAAAAGCGCTCTATAGATTCCAGACAAAGGAGTATTAAGGTAAATGTAAGTCTGCAAGCTTTTGTGAATGAGTCTTTAAAAGAAGAACCCATTGCTATTACTTACCAAAACGTAGCTGAAAAGAAGAAGGAAGTAGTTATAATTGGTGCTGGTCCGGCAGGATTGTTTGCCGCTTTGCGTTGTTTGGAACTGGGATTAAAGCCCATTATTTTTGAAAGAGGTAAAGACGTTAAAACCCGCCGAAGAGATTTAGCCAAATTAAATAAAGAACATTTGGTAAACCCCGAAAGCAATTATTGCTTTGGCGAAGGTGGTGCAGGAACGTATAGTGATGGAAAGCTGTATACCCGTTCATCTAAGCGTGGAGATGTGGTTAAGATACTAAAGAGTCTGGTACATCACGGGGCCGATAAAACCATTTTGGTGGACGCGCATCCGCATATTGGCACGAATAAACTTCCTAAAATTATAGAAAACATCAGACAGACCATTTTAGATTTTGGTGGGGAGATTCATTTTGACAGTAAACTTGTTGACGTTACTGTATCAAAAGAGAAGATAAACGCTGTACAAATTTTAAATCTACATACTGTACAATGTACCATGTACAATGCACAGTATTTAATACTGGCAACCGGACATAGTGCAAGAGATATATACCAATTACTGAACGATAAAAATATTGCCATTGAGGCTAAGCCTTTTGCTATGGGCGTGCGTATTGAGCATCCGCAGGAGATTATAGACAGTATTCAATATCATTGCAACATAAAGCAGTTGGGCGATGTGCGAGAGTTTCTGCCGGCGGCATCTTACAGTTTGGTGCAACAGGTAAACGGTAAGGGTGTTTATTCTTTCTGTATGTGTCCGGGTGGAATAATAGCGCCTTGTGCTACCGCACAGGAAGAAGTGGTTACCAATGGCTGGAGTCCGTCTAAACGAAATAACCCTTATGCCAATTCGGGTATTGTGGTTGGCTTGGATGCTACGGACTGGAGCGCATTTTCTTCTCATAAACATTTAGCAGCTTTAGAACTGCAAAAACAACTGGAACACAAAGCTTGGATTGCCGGAGGTAAAACGCAAACTGCCCCTGCTCAGCGGTTAATTGACTTTATTGATAACAAAACAAGCAACACATTACCCGCATGCTCTTACCAACCGGGCATAAGCCCTTTTAATATGGAATCCTTGTTAGGAAATACGATGGGAAAAGCTTTGAAAGAAGGTTTTAAAAGTTTTGGCGCTAAAATGAAAGGCTATTTAACCAACGAGGCGGTAATAGTAGGCGTAGAATCACGGACATCTACGCCGGTAAGAATACCAAGAGATAAAGAAACCTGCCAGCATATACAAATAAAAGGTTTATACCCCTGCGGAGAAGGAGCTGGTTATGCCGGGGGCATAGTTTCTGCAGCTATGGATGGAGAGCGCTGTGTGGATGAGATATTTAAGGTAGCTACCTAACTGCTCGCGTCCCTTACAAGTATTGATATAATATGGATTGTTGAAAACAACAGGGTATAAAAATCCGCGAAGAAAGTAAATAAAGGGATAAAAAAGCGGCAGATTTGTGTATGCTTCTAAAACAAAAAGACACAAATCAAATGGGTTTTTATAGCGCATTTGAAGAACAACTAAAAGTGCAGGTAAAAATCTCCGGTTAGTTTTTTATACTCGTCGGTGTAGTTGTGCCTCCCCTCGTTTTCAATACTAATGGTTTCTTCGGTAAGGGGTTCTTTAGTAAACTTAAACAACATGATATGTCGCTTTTCTATATCGTTAGTCGATTTTGTTTTTACGCGCAACAGCTTTACCAAATGCAAATCTTCTTTCTCTGCCATTGCTTTGAAATCAAGGGCTTCTTTGGTAGGTAAAATAATATAGAACTTACCTGTAGCATTTAGCACACTAAACACGCCGCGTAGTAATTCTTTAAATGGAAGTAAATCGGTATGCCTGGCATGGCTGCGTTCTTCATCGGGTGCCTTAGAAGAATCAACAAAATAAGGCGGGTTGGTAATTACCACATCGTACTTTTTATTAATAGACTTGGCAAAATCCTGAAGAGTAGAATGATAAACCCGTATGCGCTTAGCCCATATACAATAATTTACGTTCTCCTTAGCCTGCTCATAAGAGCCCTTCTCAATATCAATGGCATCAACCTGTGCATGGCTTTTTTGCGCCATCATCAACGCAATAATTCCGGTACCGGTGCCTACGTCTAAAATGTTTTTCGCGTCTTTAACTTCCGCCCATGCGCCAATCAACACACCATCTGTGCCCACCTTGTGCGCGCACTTATGTTGGTTAATGCTAAACTTTTTAAAAACAAATGTTTGATGAGACATACATTCTGATTACCATATAAACGCAACGTAAATTTAGTGATTTATGAGTTAATGTCAAACAATCCATCGGGTGCACAATAGTAAATAGTTTTTGTTTCATGGTCTATCTTTTTAACAAACACATCGGTGTAGGGCAACAGCGTTTCTTCCCCATCAATATCTATAGATAGAAACTGTTGCTTGGGCATTGTTATCAGTTCATTAATCTTGCCCATGTTTCCTTTTAGTTCGTCTACCAAATCGTAGCCTTGTAAATTAACTTTTGAACTCTTTTTAACGGAAACATTCTTTTCGTCTCCATAAACTTCTTTACCAATAAAGGGCTTGGCTTTTTCAACCGTATCAATACCATCAAAAGTTAGTGCCATGTTTTTGCCCGCCATTTTTACTTCCGAAATAAAAAAAGGGGTAGAGATGTTATTAATTTCAACAAACAAAAAACCTTTCTTTTTTATCTCAATGCTTTCAAGGTTGTCTCCGGTAACAACTAATGCGCCTTTTAAGCCATGCACACGACTTAGTTTTCCTATTTTAATTAGTTGGCTCATTGTTTTTAATTTATTCTTATTGGTTTCGCCGAATGATAAATCATTTGGTTCACGCTGAAATTTCAACTTATATTTGACGCTTCAAATTAATGGCTTTAAACGGGAAACAAAAAATATATTTTGCCAGCGATTTTCATTTAGGAGTTCCTACCTATGAAGCAAGCCTTATTCGTGAGAAAAAAATTGTCGCCTGGTTAGACAGCATTAAGAATGACGCTGCCGAGATATTTTTAGTGGGCGACCTCTTCGATTTTTGGTTTGAATACACGTATACCGCCCCTAAAGGCTTTATTCGCCTGCTTGGTAAAATAGCCGAGATTACTGATAGTGGCACGCCTGTACACCTATTTACGGGTAACCACGATATGTGGATGTTTGATTACCTGCCTAAAGAGATTGGTGTTAGCGTTCATAAGGGTTGTATTGAAAGAACATTCTCCGGAAAAACCTTTTTTATCGGGCATGGAGATGGGCTTGGTCCGGGCGATCATAGCTATAAGTTTATAAAGAAGATTCTGGCAAACAAATTTCTTCAATGGATGTTTGCAAGGCTGCATCCAAACCTGGCTTTTGGCGTAGCTAATTATTTCTGTAGAAGGAGCCGCATTGCTACCGGCTCAAGTGACAGTGTTTACTTAGGCGACGATAAAGAATGGCTAGTTAGTTTCTGCAAGGATACCTTAAAAGAAAAACACTTTGATTATTTTGTTTTTGGGCATAGGCATTTACCTATAGAAGTTAAACTGCCTCAAAACTCTAAATATATAAACTTAGGCGAGTGGATTAATTACTGTTCTTACGCCGAGTTTGACGGAACGGAGCTTTATTTAAAAGATGTAAAAGAAAAATCAGGATATTAATTTTCTTCTTAATTTTAGAAACCAATTAAACGTATAGAATATGTTAGACAGCAAAATATTTCAGGAAATTGCGGATGCAAACACTAAGTTAGTTAAGGGTTACGAAACACTTAGCAAGCTGCCCGATGTAGAAATTGCAGAAACTCCTAAAACAGAGGTGTATGCCGAAGATAAGCTACGTTTATTTCATTATAAGCGCGATACAGAACCAACCGTAAAAACTCCTGTATTAATTGTTTACGCTTTGGTAAACACATACAAAATGCTTGATTTGCAGTCAGACAGAAGTTATATTAAAAATCTTTTGAACTTAGGATTGGATGTGTATTTAATTGATTGGGGAACTCCTTCCAAATCTGACAGGTACTTAAATATGGACGATTACATCAACGATTATATAAATAATTGTGTTGATGTACTTCGCAAAAAACATAGGGTTGAAAAGGTAAATATTATCAGTATTTGTCAGGGTGGCACGTTTAGTGTTATCTACACAGCTCTTCATCAAAACAAAATAAAGAACTTAATTACGCAGGTTACTCCGATTGATTTTTCTACCAATGATGGTTTGCTTTTCCGTTGGGCTAAGGATATGGACTTCGATAAGCTGGTAGATGGTTATGATGGTTTAATACCGGGCGAGTTTTTAAATGATGGGTTTAATATGCTTAAACCAACCCAACAGTTTCAGAAGCAACAAACGCTTGTGAATGTGTTGGATGACAAGGACAAGCTACTGAACTTCTTACGCATGGAAAAGTGGATTGCCGAAAGCCCTGCACAGGCAGGCGAGTGCTACCGCCAGTTTATGAAAGATTTGTACCAAAAGAATCTGCTTATTAAGAATGAACTGGTAGTAGGAGGGAAGAAGGTAAACCTTAAAAATATTACCTGTCCTGTATTAAATGTGTACGCGACTTTAGACCATCTTGTGCCACCTGCGGCAAGTATTCCTTTATGCGACCATATAGGTTCTACCGATAAGGAAACCTACAGTTTTGCAGGTGGGCATATTGGTGTGTTTGTAGGAAGTAAATCTCAGAAAGAGTTAGCGCCCGCCGTGGCTAATTTCTTGAAGAAGAGAGATAAATAAATTTCGGAACTATTAATTAATTGGTTTTATTAAGTTTTCTAACATTTCATCAAACATTAACTCGTTACTATCTCTATTTCTGCTTGATATTTCTACAATATTCATATTCCTTTCGTTCGATTAATTTAAGGTCAAATAATTTTTGAACTTCATTATTATTAAACGATTCATATATAGTGTTTAACCAAATAGGGCTAAATATTATTTTACCGTCTTCAATTAATAAATTTCCGTTGTCTTTATTTTTTTTATGTGTATTAAGTTTATTCGTTAATTCTAAATTATAAATCTTTAAATCGCTATTCTTTTCTTTTTTATTACTCTTTATTTTTTCTATTAGCCCATAAATGGCAATAATAAGACCGCATAATGTAATAAATGCAATATTAATTTGGTTTGTATATTTACCAAAATCAATAAATCCTATTATGTTTTGTAAATATTCTGCTAACATTATTGTTATAAAAAATATATATGCCTTCATATCTTTGGTTATTATTTAAACCAAAGATATATATATAACCAATTATTTTATAGTTCCAAAATATTATATTTATCTAAAAACAGATAAATTAAGGCGGTTTTTGTAAAATTGCTATAACTTATATTCGTATACAAGACAAACAAAATGGCATCCCTGCTAAGGATGCCATTTTGTTTAGAGAGATTTCTGCGCTTCGTTCGCAATTACGAAGTTTGTTTTTTTAAGCTGTAGGCAAATTACCTGCTATGCTATGTGTACCACCGCCACCGCCAAGGTTTCTGCCGCCTGCACCTACTTTCAGCATTATCCAGGCACACCAGTTGTATGTTTTTTTCTTGCTGTTTACTTTGCGCATTCTAAAGTACCAAACATCGCCGGTATTAAGTCCTGTTACCTGTGTTTGCGCAGTAGTAGTGGCAGGGAGGTTTATAATGGTTACCATATCCTTGCTCATTTCCCACTCGTGGTGCCCTGCGCCATCAGCAGTTAACGTAACAGTACCCAGTATTTCGGTATTAAAGGCGGCATTCTGCTTTTTTTGCCTTCCTTGGGTACTTCTCACAAAAAAACCTACACTGCTTATTATAGCCTCTGCAATACTTTCGCTTGCATTTGCCTTATTTTGCACCATAGCCAGTATAAGCTGCAAATCAGCTTTTAGGGTTGTCCACGCCGCATTGCGCAAACCCACTGCTCCGGCTACGTGGTTTTTTACGTTAGTAACCTGTGTTATATATGCAGTAACATCTAACCCAAATTGCGCTTGAGTTAAACTTCCTGCTGTCCATCCTGTAGGGAAATACGTGTTATTAGTTAGGTTACTCACTATTTCCTGTAGTCGTATTATTCTATCGCCAATTTTAGTTGGCATTTTTATTACTGCTATCAGCAGTTTTACTATTATGCTCATTTTTTTTAGTTATTAAGTGTTTATATAATTAATTTGTTGAAGGACCGGTTCTTTCTTCGCTGTGAAGTAATGAGCCTTAAAGAGAAGCTTTTTAAGATTGCCTTATCTATAAAACAAACTTAAGGGTTGGTTTTGGAGTGTCGGCTTTTTTGTGAGGGTAATCTCTTCCTGTTTAGGTTTACAGTTAAGATTACTGTTTCAGGTGGGCAGACTTTAGAAGTATCATCATGCGCTTTTAATATTATGGTTTATATCGCTATAATACATATAGCAAAAATCGCGCCAAAGTATTTTAGCCCCCCATTAATTGGTTCAATTTACAAAGAAACTGTTGCTGTTTATTAAGTAACGCTTGTTATTTGTACATTAATGCTTGTTATCCATCAGTTAATGGTTGCTATTTGTAAATTAATACTTGCTACTTACAAATTAATACTTGTTATCTGTGAATTAATAGTTGCTACTTGAGAAGTAAAGTTTGTTAATCGCAAATTTATGCTTGCTACTTACAAATTAATACTTGTTATCTGTGAATTAATACTTGCTACTTGAGAAGTAACGTGTGTTAATTGTAAATTAACGCTTGTTATTTGGAAGTTAGGGTCTATTCAATAAACTGTGTCAAGATTAAATAAAGACTTAAATTTAACATAGCATGAAAGAAGAGAAAAAACAATTCGATTACAAGCAATTTGACCAGGAAGCTCTTAGGTAACTTAAATCAGGCAAATGCCTGGAAGGAACAGACGGGATATTAGCACCATTAATAAAACGCTTTGGTAGAAGTGTCTTTGGAAGGAGAGTTGGACGCTCATCTTTCCAAGAGCAGGGGGGCTAATCGTTGCAACGGCAAACAAAGTAAAAAGGTAAAAACAGGTTTTGGTATGGTAGATATTACTACGCCTCGTGCCCCCCTAAATGTTAAAAAGGAGGTGTGTTTTAACGTTTATTAGGATATTGGGCTAATGCGTGTATAATTCAGTAAAATCAATAAGTTTATGGCGTGGTAAACATGGAGGGTTAGTAAAAAAGTCTATAAAAGGTAAAATAGGGTTTGGATATATGATATAATAAGATAGTTTTGCAAATCTCTTTTTATAAAGAGCTAATGAAAAAGACTTTTTTACATACTATTATTCTACTGGCACTTATGATGCCTATGCTATCTTTTGCCTCTATTGGCGATAAACACAAGAAGCTTGGCGACGATAAAAAGCGCAAAAGAGAAGATACTACCCAAACCATAAACACATCCGCCATCGCTTATGATGATGTAGATTCTTTACTGATGTTTCCTTCGCATGATTTGTATGGTATGTGGGATACCGCATCTTGTCACCCAAATTTATTTGAACAGCAATTTGCAGGAGACTCTGCCACTATTTATTTAACCGACGATTGGAATTGCGGGTTTACCGTTCCTTATAAAGGTATTCTTACATCCGAGTTTGGCTGGCGTCATCGCCGTCCGCATTACGGAACGGATATTAGTCTGCATACCGGCGATACCGTTGTAGCGGCTTTTGATGGAAAAGTACGCATAGCCCGCTTTATGGGTGGATATGGCAATGTGGTTATCATTCGACACAATAATGGTTTGGAAACGGTTTACGCGCATTTATCTAAAATATTAGTTCAACCCGAGGAAACAGTGGTAAGTGGCATGCAAATTGGCTTAGGCGGAAATACAGGGCACTCTTACGGAAGTCATTTGCATTTTGAAATACGTTACTTAGGCAAAGCTATTGATACCGAAGACTTGGTTGATTACCAAAAGAATGAATTAAAGAACAACTCGTTTGTTATTTATAAATCAGACTTTGGCGCTAAGTATGATTTAAGAAGTATTCATGCGCATCAGGTAGGCTCTAAAAGTCATGCTGCACCTGTTGCTCGTAACTATAAAACTTTACCCGGTAAAGTTATTCTTGTAAAAAACGGAGATACTTTAGACAGAATCGCCAAGCGTAACCATACTACTGTTGCGGCTCTTTGCAAAAAGAACGGTATCAGTCAAAAGAAGGTTTTAAGACCGGGACAGAAGCTGAAGGTTTAGTTCCCCAACTCTCTAAAATTCCTGAATAAAATCTTTAAGTCGTTTTCGGTTTTGTAGTTTTTAGCGTAAGCTAAGTTTATTTTGTTGAGATATTCTTTATCATCGGTATTTGTACCCTGATGAGGAGATAAAATGGCTTTCTTGATATTTGGCAAACGCGGGTCGGCATTAGCTTCATAGCCCACCCATGTTTTTAATCCTAATAGAACTAAAAACAAATTAGCTATAAATGATAAAGGTTTCTTTTGAAAGAGAACTACAAGAGGTAGCAAAGCAATCAGTATGATAGAAATTGTAAAATCAAGTATTCTTTTGTTACGCTTGTTATGCGGCTTTGAAACCGAATTAAAATCTATCACATATAAATCTCCGGCGGTATCAATGCTATTACTCCCAATAATGGAGATGCTTTCAGGAGGAGCGATTTTAAAATCAACCTCCGCGCTAACTAACTGCAACATGTAATTTATTATCTGCTGTGATGAGATGTTTTTAGAACAGAAAATTATTTCCTGTATCTGATGCACTTCAATAATCTCGTTCAACTGATTAATATTTCCTAACTGATTGGCTACTTTTGTGTGGTCATCTATTGTTATAAATCCTGTAAAGGCAGGGCTTATAGATGTTTCTTTTAACAAGCCTATAACCCGTTCGTATTCATCTCCATCGCCAACAATGGCAATACGTTTGCTAAGGTTTTCATTTAAAACGTAACCTTTTAATTTAAGTAAATGAAAGAGTAGCCTAACAAAAAGCAAAGCAGATAACGTTGATAAGGAACCTAATAAAATAATAGCGCGCGAGAAACGGTACGCTTCGGGCAACAAAGAGTAACCAATTAAAATAACCGCCATACCTACAACAACTCCTTGAACAATTTTTCTGAGTTTAATGGGTTTATCATATCCTCCGTTCAAGAAAACACTCAATACCCAAATAATAGAATAAGCTATAAAAGCCCATTTAACAAGGTGTTCTGCGTATGTACCTTCTCCGCTAGAAAACTTAATTTGTTTCTCATAAAATTCTTTTACGGCAAATAAACCCATAAAGATTAAAGAAAAATCAAGTGCGGGAAGGGCAATTTGTTTTGCCATGCGCCAGGTAATAGAGGCGGCCGCACGCAGGTAAATAGCAAAGTGTATTAATACAGAAAATGTTTTGGCACGGTTTTGAGAGAAATGCTTGCGGGCAAATATGGCCATAGCGCGGTAAAACACCAGCACATAATTAACGCTACTCTTTTTGGTACTCTCTCCTTTATAATGAATAATGGTAGTTTCTGGGTAGTAGTAGTTTTTATAGCCACATAGAATGATGCGATAAGAAAGGTCTATATCTTCGCCATACATAAAATAATCCTCATCCAGTAGTCCGCATTTGGAAAGGGTTTCCGACCTTAATAGCATAAATGCTCCGCTAAGCACATCTATACTGTGTATTTTGTTTTTATCGAGATAGGTTAAATGATAACGCCCAAATCGCTTAGACTTAGGAAAAAACTTGGCTAAGCCAAATATTTTATAAAAAGCCACCTCAGGGGTTGGTAAGCCTCGCTTAGATTCGGGCAAGAAATTCCCTTTGCCATCAACCATCTTAACGCCCAAACCGCCTGCATCAGGATGGGCATCCATAAAGGCAATGGTTTTGGTAAACGTATCTTCCTGCACAACTGTGTCGGGGTTTAACAATAGTATATATTGTCCCTTGCTTAAACGGATAGCCTGATTATTAGCCTTTGAGAAACCGGTATTTACTTTGTTTTCAATCAGTATGACCTGTGGGAACTTTTCTTTTATCAGCGCAACAGAACCATCTACCGAGTTATTATCCACCACAAAAACCTCGGCATCAATATCTTTCAACGCGCGAAACACCGAGTGCAGGCATTGTTCAATAAAATGCTTAACGTTGTAGTTTACTATAATGACGGATAACTTCACGAAAATGGTGGCTAAATTTACAAGTAATATTTAACCTGAACTGTGAAAAAAATTGCAGATATAAAACACGTGTTCTTTGATTTGGACAGAACTCTGTGGGATTTTGAAAAGAACTCTGAAACCGTTATAGAACAGTTGCTAAGAGACTATGGTATAGAAAGTACCTATCAAACTACAGCGGCTGATTTCATTAAGAAGTACAGAAAGATTAATCATAAGCTATGGCATTTATATAGTCATAAAAAAATTACAAAAGATGAATTAAGAAGCACCCGTTTTAGCAAAACGTTGGAGAAACTGGGGGCTAAGAACCAAGAATTGGGCGCTTTGTTAGAGAAAGATTACATAGCTAAAAGCCCTTACCAGACAAGGCTTTTAGAAGGCGCTAACGAGATTTTAGATTATCTGAAACCCAAATACAAGTTACATATTTTAAGCAACGGGTTTAAAGAAGTGCAGCATATTAAACTGCATGAGAGTGGTATAAAGAAGCATTTCAACAATATATTTATATCGGAAGAGATGGGCTTTCAGAAGCCCGATAAAGAAATATTTTATGCCGCGCAAACCAAAGTCAACGTTAAACCTGAGCATTGCATTATGATTGGCGATGATTTTGGCAACGATATAGAAGGCGCGCTAAACGCAGGCTGGAAAGCGATTTATTTAACCTCCAGAAAAAAGCGTGTTAAACATAAAGACATGTATCAAATTAAAAGTCTGCTGGAGTTGCAGGAGTTGTTGTAAGAGCTTGTTTAAAAATCCTTTTATGGATTTTCTTTTTCCTTGATACTTCGACTTCGCTGAGTATAAAAGGATGTAGGATACTTGAATTTTTTAACAGATAAGAATTTGTCGTGCAAAAAATGAGTATTTGATTGTTGTTTTTATGAGTTTGAAGAAAGTTTGTTATCCGCTCTATTTTGCTAACCTTTGCGATCCTTATACATAAACCTATGCTTAACCTAACCAAGCCCCTTGTATTTCTTGATTTAGAAACCACCGGAGTAAACCCCGCATCTGACAGGATTATTGATATAGCCCTGCTAAAAGCCTTGCCCGATGGTAGTACAGAAACTAAAACATGGCGTGTTAACCCCGGTGTGCCTATACCTGAAGCTACCACTAAAATACACGGCATAAAAAATGAAGATGTTGCCGATGCACCTCTTTTTGCCGCTATTGTCCCGCAGGTACTTGATTTTATTGGTACTGCCGATTTGGGTGGCTATAATTCCACCCGTTTTGATATTCCTTTATTGATTGAGGAATGTATGCGTGCCGGTTTTGATTTCGATTTAAAGAACCGAAAACTGATTGATGCCCAGCACATTTTTTATATGATGGAACCCCGCAACCTTACTGCTGCTTACCGGTTTTATTGCAATAAAAAACTGGAAAATGCCCATAGTGCCGAGGCTGATATAAAAGCTACTTACGAAGTTTTTTTAGCGCAGATAGAAAAATACAAAGATGTGCAGATAGAAACCAAAAGCGGAGAACTGATTACCCCCATACACAATAACATAAATACACTGGCTACCTATATTAGCGATAACCAGTCGGTTGATTTGGTGGGACGCATTGTATTAAATGATAAGGGCGTTGAGGTTTTTAATTTTGGCAAATACAAAGACAAAGCCATTGAAGAGGTATTTAAAAAAGAACCCTCTTATTACCATTGGATGATGCAAGGCGATTTTACACACTACACCAAAAAGATTATTACCCAGATAATGCTGCGTACTAAAGGTTAAATTGTACTGTAACCCTCTTATTGTTTTCCTACGTTATATATATCAATAGCTTTGGTATATAGTTTGCCGCTTTTCTTTTTCAGGATTTTTCCGGTAATGGGAAAGGTTATTGTACCCAGCATACTTAAACCAACATTCAACCACGATTTTGCTGTTAGCGTACCGTTGCGATGATCAAAGTAAAGTGTTCTTAGTGTAGCTATAGACGCGATACTTCCGGTAATGGTGCTTGGGTAAGCGATAATAGTGGTAAGTATTTGAAATTTTCTGGTAAGCTTAGCCACTTTTAGAGGTGCTATTACCGCGGGGTTTCCGGAGTTGCTTAGTAAGCGATTTACTTCTCTTCTTTTTGTTTTATCTCCATTAATATAAAACTTTTTGTCTGCCATAATTATTTGGTATTGGCTATTTGAAGAAGTTGTTTGAGAGGTTGTTTGCGAATTTTGGGTTACTGTATTTGAGTTTACGGCATTGGTATTAATTATCGCTTTTTCGGCTTCGGGAAAGGTTTCTGTTTTGCCGTTTCGGTATTTTATAAGTTCAATATCACTTTTTAGTTCTATGTAGGTTGGACCATCTTTAAAGTCGGTTTTCTTAAATGATACCCCGGTTGTACCAACTTCAAGTATGGTGCAGGGAATAACCTGCCCATTGGTTTTTACCAAGGTGTCCTGAGCTTTTAAACCAAAGGCAATAAATATTGAGATGAGTAAACTAAAATTACGAGTTAGATTGATAGATGTTTTCATGGTTAAAAAAATAATTGTTTTTAAAATTTATTATTTAGCATCTCATATAGCAAATTTCGGGATGCAAGGTATTTGTATTTTTTTTAATACAAAAATTGGTCGAACAAAAAATTGTTTTTGTGTGTTATTTTTGCCTTTTTGTAGGTTTTTTTATTGGAAGCTTTATTTTGCTAACTCTGATTTTAAATAATGCTGTGTACTAAAGGCTAATGAATAATACCTACTCTTTTTTATTAAGACAACTCCACCACATAAATAAAAAAGCCCCGCATGGGGGCAGGTTTTTTCTATTGTTATTGGCTTTTATTTACCAGTTATAGTTGATTGCCAAAGCATTAAAACCACTATGGTTGGGGGGTATGGGGCTACTGGAAATAAAAAAGTAAAAGACCGTAAAAGGCATATTGTCGTTGTATCAAGGAAAAAGAAAAACATAAAGAAGGTTTTAAATCAATTTTAAACAGCTTCTAAAAAGAAAGTATTTTTTCACAGCTAAAGGAACTTATTTATGCTGCAAAGCCCATTCTTTGGCAAAGTAGGTTAGTATAATCTTGGCTCCGGCACGTTTTATGCTTAGTAAAACCTCATCGCGGGTTTTATCGCCATCTATCCAGCCTTTAGCCGCGGCTGCTTTTACCATAGCATACTCTCCGCTTACATGATATGCAGCAATGGGCAAAGCAAAATTATCGTTCAACAGTTTTATCACATCCAAATAAGCCAAAGCAGGCTTAACCATTAAAAAATCGGCTCCTTCGGCAAAATCAAGCTCGGCTTCCAGCAATGCTTCCCTGCTGTTGGCGGGGTTCATTTGGTAGGTTTTTTTATCGCCAAACTTGGGCGCACTTTCCAAAGCATCTCTAAACGGACCATAAAAAGCGCTGGCATACTTTGCCGTATATGCCATAATAGATACGTTGCTGAAACCTGCTTCATCCAACTCTTCGCGTATATAACCTATACGCCCATCCATCATATCACTGGGTCCTACCATATCGCTGCCGGCTTCTGCCTGAGCAACAGCCATGCGGGCTAATATTTCTAAGGTTTCATCGTTCAATATTTCGCCGTTTTTTACAAACCCATCATGCCCATCGCTGCTGTATGGGTCCATGGCAACATCCGTCATCAGTATTGCTTCCGGAAATTGCTTTTTAATTTCTTTGATGGCACGCAAATAAATCCCTTTCTTGTTCCAACTCTCGCTGGCGGTTTTGTCTTTTAATTTTTCTTCAATATTCGGAAACGGGGCAAAGGTGGTAATGCCCAGTTTCAAACAAGTTTCAATTTCTTTCAATAATAAATCCAGACTATAACGGTAAATACCCGGCATAGATTTTATTTCGGTTTGTTTATTCTTTCCGTCTATTAAAAAAACAGGGTATATAAAGTCTTTAACCGATACGCTGTTTTCTTCTACCAAATTGCGTATAGCTTGGTTCTTACGGTTTCTGCGCGGACGATGTGTTATCATGTATTGATTTACGATTTGTTTATTTACGATTTAGCTATTTCAATATTAAAATTGTCAATTATAAAAATCGTCAATTAATAATTCTTTCTTTTACTGCTTCTGCCGGATTGCCTTGGTAAATGATATACTCATTCAGGTTTTTAGTAGCTACCGAACCTACGGTAAGTACGGCATGATTACCTACTGTTACACCCGGGCAAACAACGGATTTAGCTCCAATCCAGCTTCCTTTTTTTAAATGAATATTACCAATAATTAAATCAAAACTTGTCTTTCTGTAATCGTGGTTGCCACATAACAGCATAGCCCCCTGAGAAAGACAAACATTATCTTCTATAATTACATCTCCCAAATTATCAATCCACACCTGCTCGCCAATCCAAACATGGTTGCCAATAGTTAAACGCCAGGGATATTTAATGTTTACATGTGGTTTAATAACAACCCCTTTACCAATTTTTGCCCCGAATATTTTAAGTAAGGATACTTTTATAGAATTTATAGGGTAAGCCGATTTAAAAAAAATCGCACTTACAAAATACCATGCTATTCTTTTAAGAGCAGATGCACCTGTTTTGTACCAACGGTTGTTAAACGAAGCTAAATCGGTTTCTTTTTTTTGCATCAGGGCAAAGTTAGCTGATTATGCGCATAAAAAAAGAGCTTGTTTTTAGCAAGCTCTTTTTAAAGTTAACTAATAAAATGACTTAGTGTCCTCCACGCATTTTTTGCATGTCTTCCATTTTCATTTCGGTATACCCTTCGGTTGAAAGTTTAAATTGAGAATCGGCCACAGGAGAAGTGCTCACTTTTGTAGCAGTCATTTTCATTTTCATTGGACCTTGGTTTGTTTCAAACTCAAGTGGAGCACCTTTCAAACCTTTAAACTGCCCTGCCATTCTTCCGCCACTGGTATAAGGTAGTTTTTCGCAGTACCACACATTTAGTTTTTGTGTTTCTCCTTTTTGGTCTTTTACTTCTACAACTGCTTTCTTACAATCATATCCGGCAATTGTTTTTTTATCTTCAGAATAAGTAATTTTTGGTTCCGGGTTCTTTTTAGATTCTTTTTCAATATCGGCTTTAGTCATTTTAATGTATGATTTTTGTCCCATACCATCCATCAAAGTCAAGCTTCCGTCATCATCTGATACGGTAGTAGTTGACATCATAGCCGAAGAAAATTCGGCGCGCGATTTTTTATCTTTAAAAGACATGGATAACTCCATACCTTTCATCATACTGGCTTGTTCAGGCGGAATACCATCTACAGATACGCTGTAAGTAACAGTACCTTCTTTAATTTGAGCTTGTGCGGCAAACATACCTACTATAGCTGCTGCGGTTAAAAGTATTTTTTTCATTGATTTTGTTTTTTTGATTTTTATTTGAGCGTTAAAATTACAATTTATGTACGAATGTTTAGGGGTATTCTTTTTAATGGGATAAAAGCAAGGATGAGTGGTTGTTATTGCAAAGATTTAAAGAATTCATCCATTTCCTTTTTAGGAATTACTTTGTAATAAGCGGGCAATTCAAATTCATCATTGGCTATTTTTTCTTTCTCTACACCTCTTGCCGTAAACTCTAATTCCAATCCGAATTTTTTAAGGCGGTATTGCATCAGCATTCCTTTTATTTTCTCGTAAGGCGTATTGGCATTGGGGTTATTAATATTAAGCTCTTCGGTGTACCAAACATCAAACTTTTTACTGGGGTCGTCAGCCATAGTGGCAATAACCTTTTTGCATTTATAACCGGCTATTTCTTTCTTATCGTCTGTTTCTTCAAAGTCTAATTGATAGGCTTTGTTTTCTTCCATAATAGTTTTCTCGTCATCTATACAGGCTTGTTTTACATCAAACATTTTAACTAACTGTATCAGGTTTTTCTTGGCAGGGTTAAAGATAAAGGTAGTAGTAAATACGCCCATGGTACTCATTTCGGCGGCAAGCATATTATCTTTAAACTTTACCGTCATTTTGCCGGGAGCAAAACCTGCCATGGGGTTGTTCTCATCAACAGGCTTGGTGTCATATTCAATAACACCTTCTTTAATATACTTTGGATTAGCATATTTGCACGATGAGGCGAAAACCGCCAGTAGAATAATACAAAAACAGAAAAGTTTTTTCACCTGCTTAAATTTACAAAGTCTGCAAGTTAGTATTTTTGTTTTAAACAGCAATTGCCATGGTAATAATTGCAACCAAAGGATAAGTACCTGTTTATTAGTATCCTAAAATCTTCAGCATGCTTTTATAGCTCTGCTCTTTGGCAAACAAACGGGTTGTAATTTCTCCGTTCTCATCTCTGTCAACTAAAATATGTTTTGGTGCGGGTATCAAGCAATGTTGTGTGCCACCATAGCCCGCCAAAGACTCCTGATAAGCCCCCGTATGAAAGAAGCCTATATACAAAGGTTGTTTCTCATCATCCGTAATTTTTGGTAAAAACACCTGGTTGGTATGTGCTTCACTATTGTAATAATCCATACTATCGCAGGTTAAACCTCCTAAATTTACATTCTGAAAGGGCTTATCCCAATGGTTAATAGCGAGTAAAATAAAGCGTTGATTAATTCCCCATGTGTCGGGCAATGTTGTTATAAAAGAACTGTCTATCATGTACCAGGTCTCTCTGTCATTTTGTTGTTTCTGGTCAATAATAGAGTAAAGGGTAGCACCACTTTCGCCCACGGTATAAGAACCGAATTCCGTAAAAATATTAGGCTCATCAATCTCATTTTGTGTGCAAAAACTTTTAATCTGCTCCACAATTTCTTCAATCATATACTCATAATCATACTCAAAACCTAAGGAATTACGAATAGGCATACCCCCGCCAATGTTAAGAGAATCCAGCGTGGGACAAATCTTTTTAAGTTCTAAGTATATGCTCATGCATTTAATAAGCTCCGTCCAGTAATAAATAGTATCTTTTATACCTGTATTAATAAAAAAGTGAAGCAGTTTTAATTCAAACTTAGGGTTGTCTTTAATCTTCTCTTTGTAATAAGACAAAATATCGGTGTGTCTTATTCCTAAACGAGACGAGTAGAATAAAAACGATGGCTCTTCTTCGGTAGAAATACGTATACCGAGTTTTGTTTTAGGTACTTTTATGTGTTTTTGATAATAATCAATCTCTTTTTTATGGTCAAGTACCGGAATTACATTAAAACCCTCGTTAATGAGTTCTACTATGTTTTGCTGGTATAACTCGCGCTTATACCCGTTACAAATAATATAAGTATCTTTGCTGAGGTGTTTCTTTTTATATTGTTCTTTGATAATAGGTATGTCAAACGCGGATGAAGTCTCAATATGCACGTCATTTTTAAGAACTTCATCAGTTATAAACGAAAAATGAGAGCTTTTTGTGCAATAGCAGTAAAAATACTTGCCTTTGTAGTCAACTTTAGCCATGGCAACATTAAAAAGCTTCTTCGCTTTTTGAATTTGTTGCCCTATTTTAGGCAAATAAGTAATTTTTAAAGGAGTTCCGTACTGTTTTATGATGTCCATAAGCGGAATATCATTAAAACTAAGCTCATTATCAGTTACTTTAAATCCCTCTTGCGGGAAGTTAAAGGTTTGATGAATAAGGTCTGAATAAGTCTTTTGCTTCAATTCCTTGTATATTTTCTCTTTTGGGTCTTTAATCATGATTCAATCCGAATGAATTACATTACCTATTAAAACACAAATGTAAGTGAATTACTTTAAAGTTAAAAGTAATAATTTATAAGTTAAAAGGCACCTATATTAAATTTTTAATTCTTCATTTTTAATTAAAAAATATGATTAAACCAATTAAAATCATCGAAGTAAAGTCAGAAATTGGTGCCGGAACCCGCGGTTCCAGTCTTGGAGTTGATGCCATTAAGATAGCGGCTTTAGACTTTGGGAGCAATTTCTTTAAAAAGTATAAAACGGTTGAGATTAAAACTGAAAACCACCTTCTGCTTGAGCCTGTTGTACACGATTATGCCAAGCGTATTAAAGGAATATATGCATTAAACGAACGTCTTGCCACCGAAATACAAAAAACGCTTACCAAAGAAAATGCCTTACCTATTGTACTTGCCGGCGACCATAGTTCAGCCATAGGAACCATATCGGGCATTAAAATGGCTTATCCCGATAAGAAGATTGGTGTTATTTGGATTGATGCCCATGCCGATATCCATTCACCTTACACTACCCCATCGGGTAATATGCACGGAATGCCTATTTCTTGCCTACTTGGAGAAGATAACTTAGACCGTCAGCAGAACAAACTGGATGATGAAACCATAGAATATTGGGAAAAGCTTAAGAAATTAGGCGGTATGTCTCCTAAATTAGACTATAACGACCTTGTTTACATTGCCATCAGAGATTTTGAACCGGCAGAGGATTACCTGCTTAAAAAGAACAAAGTACGCATCTTTAACTTGCAGGAAATCCGCAAAAAGGCCGTAGAGCGTATTGCTATTGAAGCCTTAAACTACTTAGACCATTGCGATTTAATATACGTAAGCTTTGATGTAGACAGCATGGATAGCCGTATAAGCAGCGGAACCGGAACGCCTGTTCCTAACGGTATTACTGAAAAGGAGGCAGGAAACCTTATTTACTATATTATGCGAAGCAAGAAGATTGTTTGCTTTGAAATGGTAGAGATAAACCCAACTTTGGATAAAGAAAATCTGATGGCCGAGAATGCTTTCGAAATACTTCAAAAGGCAACCAACCAATTAAGCAACGACTTTTAAACCTTCTTCCCAACAATAATTAAATCTCTCAGGATACCTTCCATGTCGGCTATTTCAGGCATGTGCGCCCACTTTTCAAAGCCATGTTTATAGAAGAGTTTTAAGCTGGGCTCATTATGTCCAAAAATAAAACCCGTTAAAGAAGTAATGTTTAAAGAAGGGCATTGCTTTATAGCGTAATCCAAGCAATAATTCCCTAAGCCCTTACCCTGCATATTACTTTCTAAATAAATACCTATTTCAGCGGTTTTGTAATAGGCATGCCGGCTTTTAAAATCAGTAAAACTTATCCAGCCTGCATAGCGCCCATCTTGTTCTATTACCCATAGCGGACGGGTTTTAGGGTTATGACTATTAAACCAAGCCTTTTTACTTTCAACGGTTGCGGGTTCCAAATCGGCGGTAACCATGCGACTTGGAATGGTTGCATTATAAGTACCTACAATTGCCGGAAGGTCTATTATATCAGCGTTTCTGAAAGTGATGTTGGTTAACATAAAGAATTAAAAACTAAGTTGACTTGAAATTACCCAAAAATAAAAGCTTCCAAAATGGAAAATTAATACCCCAATAAGTAGCCAGTTTCTTATTCTAAATAATTGAAAGTAGTTGCCAAACATAACCATTAATGGGAATATTATAGATATATATCGTTGAATTGATAAAACAGAGCCAGAGCATAACGGCAATAAAATACATACCCAAATTAATACATTAAGGCTTAAAGGAAATTTTTTAAAAGAAAAAATAGAAATCAGCATAAAAATTATGATGTATACAGAATTAAACTGTGTCGCATAATCGCCTCTTCTAAATAAAGATAACAACGGAAACATAAACTCCCTATACCAGCCAGCCTGAGCCAAAGAAAATGCAAAATATTCATTTGTCATAGATTTTTGATAGAGGCAATATAAAGCAAAGCCTAAAGGTCCGGTTACAAAAAACAGGGAACGCTTAATTAATGGAGCATTTATTTTAAATCCTTCTTTTCTATTAGTTTCCAAAAAGAATAAATATAAAGGCAACAGTATAGCTAATCCATTAGGTCTGGTTAAAGAAAGAGGAATAAGTAATACCGATAGAAGCCAAAGCTTATTTTTGTATATAGCTATAAAGCATAGTGCAATTAAGCTAAAAAATAAGGCTTCGGTGTAGTACATGGAGTAATAATAATTAAATGGAAATAGTATGAAAAAGAGTGTATTATAAAAAGCCTGAGTTTCTGTTCGTTTAAATAGAAATAGATTTAAAAAGTAAAATGAAATGAAACATAAATAAGTGAAAAGTAAGGAAGTTATAAATGCTGCATGATTAAAGTCAATATTAAAAGCAAACATAACTCCTTTTAAAAGCAAAGGATAAACAGGAAAAAAAGCCCATTCACTCTGTCTACATTCTATTCCGCTGCTATAACCTATATCTTTTTTATCTGTGATTTTCGGGTATCCTTTGGTCGCAATTCGTTCGTACCATCCGGCATCACTTTTATTAAAAATTCCAATAAAAGATCTTTGTACTACTTCGGTTTTTTTTACCTCCTCTATGTTTTCAAAACAAACTTTATAAAAAAGAAAATAAGAACACTTTAATAAAATGACTAAAAGAAAAAGAATTAAAAAATGTTTTTTCAAAGTATGATTCTAAATCTTTTAAATCACAAACAAATCTTTAGGATAAGATAGAATAATACCTGTCTCAACTGCCTTATTGAATAATAAAGTAACTGCCTTTCTTCCGGTTTCTTCCAAGTCGATGGAATATTTATTTACATATAAATCAATGTGTTTTTGCATCACACTTTCTTCCATGGCTTGCGCGTGTTGTTTTACAAAAGGCATTACATCCGCTCTGTTGGCAAAAGCATATTCTACACTTTCTTTTATAAGTTGATTAATTAATAATTGTTCGACTTCAGGTATATTTCTTTGCACCACAATGCCTCCTAAAGGTATAGCCGACTGACTATACTCTTCCCACCATTCGCCTAAGTCTCTTACTTTTACTAATCCTTTTTGCTCATAGGTAAAACGATTCTCATGAATAATTAAACCCAAGTCTGTTTTACCAGAAACAACAGATTTTTCAATACCTGAAAAAACAACTTCTGTTTTTTGCGTAAGTTTTGGATAAGCCAGCGATAAAAGAAAATTTGCGGTAGTGTATTTACCCGGAATGGCAACCTGCATGGAAGAAACTATATCCGGATTTTGTTTTATTTTTTCAAGTGTTTTGGGCAGGGCAATTAAAAGCGGACCGCAATTAAAACCCAAAGCACTACCCGAAGTGAGTAAACGATATGTTTTGGTAAGGTAAGCAAAGGCATGGTAGCTAAGCTTGGTAGTATGCAACTCTCCCTTAAATGCCATGCGGTTAAGGGTTTCCACATCTTCTATCACGGGTTCAAAGCGCAGATGCTTGGTATCTATTTTATTATGAATAAGCGCGTCAAAAATAAAGCAGTCGTTTGGACAGGGAGAGAAGCCTATGGTTATTTTTGTGTTTGACATGTATTAATAAAACGCAAATTTAGTGCATATTTGTAGCATGAAGAAATACAAGTATCAGGTAGCAGGCAGCAGGTATCAGGTAGCACTACTACTTACTTGCTACTTGTTACTTGCTACCTGTTTTACGCAGGCACAAAGTACTGATGCCAACGATGCCAAATTAAAAGCACTTAGTGATAAAGCCGCCGAGTATCATCGCAAAACAAACGGCGAGAGTGATGGCTACCGTATTAAAATTCATTTCGGGATGGATAAAACCGCTGCCAATGAGGTAAAGCAAAAATTCTCTTCAAAGTATAACAGCATTTCTACTTACTTAGATTACCAGCAGCCCAACTGGGTTGTGGTGGTAGGTGATTTTAGTACCCGTATGGATGCCTATGAGGTGTTTAAAAAAATACAACCCGATTTTCCAAATGCATTTATCGTAAAAAGTAAAATAAGACCCACACGTTAATGGCAACTATTATTCCTTTTAAAGGCATTCGTCCTGCTGCCGATAAGGCGCACATGGTGGTTACACGCAGTGCCGATAATTACAAAAAAGAAATTCTTAAACACAAACTCGAAACCAATCCCTATTCATTCCTGCAAATTATTAACCCCGATTTTGAGGATGGAAAACGCACCAAGCCGGGCTCAGTTGAAAGACTAAAGAAAATCAAAGCTCGTTTTTTAGATTTTATAAAAGAAGAAACCTTTATACGCGACCATAAACCCTGCTACTATTTATATCAGCAGTTTAAGGGAGGAAATATTTACACAGGCATTATTGGTTGCAGTTCGGTTGATGATTATGAAAAAGGCGTAATTAAAAAGCATGAGCAAACTATAAAAGACCGCGAAGAAAAACTAAAGGAGTATCTAGAAGTTTGCGATTTTAATGCCGAGCCTGTTCTGTTTTTCTACCCCGATAATGCAACCATTGAAGATATCATCAGTCATTATTTGGTAAAACATCCCGCTTATGATTTTACAACTACCGACCGTGTGCGTCATAAAATCTGGGTTATTGGCGATAAGAAAAATGTAGATACCATTCGCAAAACATTCGAAAAAATGGATGCCATTTATATTGCCGACGGGCACCACCGCTCGGCTTCTTCGGCAAATTTGGCAAATGAATTAAAGGCCAAAAACAAAAACCACACCGGCAAAGAAAATTACAATTACTACATGGGTATTTTCTTTTCCGAGAATCAACTCAAGATATTTGATTTTAACCGCGTGGTTACCGATTTAAATAATTACTCTACCCACGATTTACTCGGAAAAATAAAAGAGAAATTCCGTTTGCTGGCGCATAACGATAATATGTATAAGCCAGAACACAAACATAAATTTAGCATGTATCTGGATGGGAAATGGTACGAACTGATTGCCAAACCTGAAATTTGCGATGGCGATGATGCCGTAAAAAAGCTGGATGCTTCTATTCTATCAGACCATATACTAATGCCCATTTTGGGTATCGACGATTTGCGCACCAACAAACGCATTGCTTTTGTGCCCGGCGTAAAAGGCATGGAAGAATTGAAAGCGCAGGTAGACAGCGGTAAATATAAAATAGCCTTTGGTTTATTTCCCGTTTCTATGAACGAGCTAAAGCACATTGCCGATACCAACGGCATTATGCCCCCAAAGACCACCTGGGTAGAACCCAAAATACGCAGCGGTTTGGTTGTTTATAGTTTAGGAGATTAATTGAAAACCCCTTCGAAGCCAAGAAATCTAAACATACCAAAACACCCAAAAGCGACTCTTTTTAATGATAAATGTCAAGTATTAAAAAATTATTTAATAGCTGAATAAGCTCTATATTTATCCGTTAAAAAATTACTCAACTTATGGAACTAAAGCCTGAAATAATTGAAAAAGTAAAATTACTTGATGAGAAGTACGCTGCTATGGGGCAGGATTTAAACTCGTATTTAGAAGGTTTACTTTATGCCGATTATTTAACGTACTGGAATTACATACACTTAGATACGCTGCTATCGCTGCAAAGTCCGCTTACCAACATACCCGATGAAGAAATTTTTATCATGTATCATCAAATTACCGAGTTATATTTTAAGCTCTGCATACACGAGTATAAACAAATTTGTAGCCATACTGCCTTAACCGCCGACTATCTGATAATGCGCATAAACCGCATAAACCGCTACTTTGATGCACTTACCATGAGCTTTGATATTATGAGCGAGGGTATGGAAAAGGAACAGTTTTTAAAGTTCAGGATGAGTTTATTGCCTGCAAGCGGGTTTCAGAGTGCACAATATAGAATGATTGAGGTTTATACTACACCTTTTACTCATTTAATGCATAAGGACTATCGTGGGAAATATGCCGAAGTACCTGCCGATGCCGAGATAGAAAAGATGTTTGAACACATTTATTGGAAAGAAGGCGCGACCGAATTAGCTACGGGGAAGAAGACACTAACTTTGAAGCAGTTTGAAGAGAAATACGCTCATCAGATAATTGCTTTGGCAAAAGAATACAAGAGCAAAAACATCTGGGTGCTTTATAAAAAGCTTCCTGAAGCAGAACAGAAGAGTGAGAAACTAATTGAAGCCTTTAAGCATTTGGATGTGAATGTGAATGTAAACTGGCCTTTGGCTCATTATAAAACAGCGGTGGCTTATTTGCACAAAAACCCGGAAGATATAGCCGCTACGGGAGGTACCAACTGGCAAAAATATCTACCCCCGCGCTTTCAGAAACGTATTTTCTTTCCTACCCTATGGACAGATGCCGAAAAAGAAGAATGGGGCAAACATTGGGTAAAGAAATATGTATTTAATCAGTAGAACAATAATTTTATTTATCTTTCGTTATTCGGAACAGTGAAAAAGAAATTTACCCTTTTTGTCTCTTGTCTCTTGTCTCTTGTCTCTTGCCTCTGCTTTTCACAGGTTGGTGGACTTTATTCCTATTCCTTTTTAAATTTGCCTATACCTGCCCGTACCGCTGCTTTGGGAGGGAGCTCGATTGCTTTAAAGGACGATGATATTAATACGGCTTTTCAAAACCCCGCACTTCTTTCGGAAAAGACCAGTAACTCCATATCGGGTAGTTATATCAATTTTTTAGGCTCTGTTAATTATGGCTATTTGTCGTATGGCAAAAGTTTTAAAAACATAGGTCATTTTGCTGCTGGCTTGCAGGATGTAGGCTATGGAACCATTAGTGCCAGAGATGAATATGGTAACCAAACAGGTACGTTTACGGGCAATGATTATAATTTCAGCCTGATGTATGCTTATGATCATGATTCGTTGCTTAGTTATGGGGTAACGGTTAAGACTCTCTATTCCAAGTATGCGCAATACAGCTCAGTAGGTAATGCTATTGATGCGGGGATTACTTACAATAAGGCATCCAAATTATTTTGCTTATCAGCTGTAATGCAAAATGTGGGCAAAGAATGGAAAACATATACAGGTGGTCCTCAGGAAAAACTTCCGTTTAATATATTACTTGGGGCATCTAAAAAATTTAAACGCGCGCCTTTCAGATTAATAGCTACGTATGATTATTTAAATATTTGGAATTTAACCTATACTGACCCGAACAATCCTACGCCAACCGTTGACCCTTTTACCAACCAGCCTATTAAAACAACTCCGGTAAAGAATTTTTTTGATAAGCTCGGCAGGCATTTTATTGTAGCCACCGAAGTGGTAGTTACTAAAAACTTCTTTGTTCGCTTGGGCTTTAATTATAAAATGCGCGAAGAGCTTTCATTGCCTGATAAAAAAGGACTTGCCGGTCTTTCGGGAGGGTTTGGCTTTAAGATTAACCGATTTAATTTTAGTTATGCATTTACCCGACCTACACCCGGTTATAGCATGAATAGTTTAACCGTTGGAGCCAATTTTGGCAAGTATACAAAAGCCCCCAAGCCTTTGGTAATGCCTTTATAAATGACCCTTGTGAGCGAAAAGCATCTTCTTAGTAAAACTTCTTTCTTAAAATCTGTTCAATGCACGAAGGCATTCTTCTTGTATAAAAATCATTACCAGTTAAAAGATCCTTTGCCTAAAGAGAAGCAAGCCGTGTTTAACCGCGGACATCAGGTGGGTATGCTTGCACAAAGTTTGTTTCCGGGTGGGGTAGATGTTAGCCCCACGCATGTCGCTAAGTTTAATGACTCGGTAAAAAAAACAAAAGAGTTAATTGAGCAAGGACAAAAAGTAATTTACGAAGCCGCTTTTGTATATGATGGTGTGCTTATTGCACTTGATATATTGGTTAACGAAGGCGATAAATGGTATGCCTACGAAGTAAAAAGTTCTTTAAAAATAAGTGCTGCCTATGTGATGGATGCTGCCTTGCAGTATTATGTGTTATCTAATAATATTAACGTAGAAGATTTTTATCTGGTAACGATGAACGATAAATACATCTTACAAGATAGTTTGGATGTGCAGGCATTGTTCAGGATAAAATCAGTAAAAGAAGATGCCCGGAAAAATGTTGAGTTTATAAAATACCACATACAACAGGCAAAGAATGTAATTGATAAAGATGTGTTGCCTAAGGTTGAAATAGGGGAGAAGTGTTTCAGTCCATACCAGTGCGATTTTTATGGCACTTGCTGGAAGCACGTACCCGCCAATAATATATTCGAGTTTTCGGGTATATCTAAAAAGCAGGCACAGGCTTGGTTTGAGAAGGGTTTTAAAACCGTTTATTACATACCCGAAGAAGAGCTTACGGGCAAAACCAAACTGATGGTGCAATCATACAAAAACCATACAGAGATTATTGATAAACCAGCCCTGCAAAAGTTTTATGCAAAAGTAAAATACCCGCTTGCTTTTTTTGATGCCGAGATGTATGCCCCTGCTGTTCCTCAGTATAAAGGTACCACACCTTTTGAGGCGATGCCCTTTTTATTTTCGTGGCATAGTTTGGCTAATGATAATGAGCAGCCTGTGCACGATTACTTTTTTCAGGAAGAGAATAGCTATGCCGGAAAAGCCTTGCTGGATAAGCTGATAGCGCAGGCTGATAAAGTAAACAGTATTTTGGTGTTTGATACCGCGCAGGAACTAAAGGCGCTTAGCGCTGTGGTCAAACATTTCCCGGAATACAAAAAGCAGATTGACGCGTTAAAAAACAAGTTTATAGATTTTAGCGATGTGTTTACCAACCTTTGGTATTACCACCCGCTAACCAAAGGCTCTATGTCTTTAAAAAAGATATACGAAAGCGTGTTTGGCAAAAGCATATTTGATGATTTGCCCATTAAATCGGGCTTGCTGGCTTCTTATAAGTACGATGATTATTTGAAAGAAACCGACTTGTTTGCCAAACAAGAGCTAAAAACAAACCTGATTGAATACTGCAAAACCGATACCCAAGCCATGTACGATTTGTTTGTGTATATAAAAGTGGCTACAATCTAATAATAGAAATCCGTTAAGATTTCTACACAAACATCATAATAGGGTTCTCTAAGAAACTCTTTAATGTCTGCATGAAGGCTGCGCCTGTTGCGCCATCTACTACACGGTGGTCGCAGCTTAACGTAATCTTCATAGTATTGCCCGGAACTACATGGTTGTTTTTTACCACGGGTACTTGTCTGATTCCTCCCACAGCTAAAATGCAGGCTTCGGGGCTATTAATAATAGAGGTAAATTCATCTATACCAAACATACCGAGGTTAGAAACGGTAAAAGTATTTCCTTCCCAATCGGCAGGTTGCAGTTTTTTATCTTTCGCTTTTTTACCAAACTCTTTCGCTTCAGCGGATATTTGCGATAAGCTTTTTCCATCGGCAAAACGTATAACAGGCACTAACAAACCATCTTCTACAGCTACTGCCATACCAATATGTATGTGGTTGTTATAACGTATAGTATCACCCAACCAGCTTGAATTTACTTTAGGGTGTTTGCGCAAAGCGGTTGCACACGCTTTAATAACGATATCGTTATAAGATATTTTTGCTTCCCCATTTTTTTCGGCGGCTTTATTGATAGCCTCACGCGCACTGATAGCATTTTCCATGTCAACCTCAACAGTTAAATAGAAATGCGGTGCACTGTTTTTACTTTCAACCAAACGACGTGCAATGGTTTTACGCATTTGCGATACAGGCACTTCGGTATAGCTTTCTGTTCCTACAAAAGCAGAAGCAGCACTTCTTCCTGCAGAAGGAGTATAAAACTCAATGTCTTTTTTAATGATGCGTCCGCCATCGCCGCTGCCATGAACAACAGCAATATCAATGCCTTTATCCTTAGCCATTTTTTTTGCTAAAGGAGAGGCGATAATTCTTCCGTTAGTAGTTTGTAAGTCTTGAGTCTTGGGGCTTGCGTTTTTGGTTTCAATTTTAACTTCTTGTATCTTGGGTCTTGAGTCTTGTGGAGTTTCCTGACCTTTGACTTCCGACTTCTGGCCATTGACTAATGAAGAAATATCTTCTCCGCCTTTACCAATAATAGCCAACAGCGAATTAATCTCTACGGCTTTGCCTGCTTCAGTACCCTGATATAATAATACCCCATCAAAGAAAGATTCAAACTCCATGGTGGCTTTATCGGTTTCAATATCAGCCAGCAGTTCTCCGTTCTTCACTTTGTCGCCTACCTTTTTATGCCACTTAGCTACCACACCTTGCGTCATAGTATCACTAAGTTTAGGCATACGAATAATATTTACGGTAGCAGGAATTTCAACCTGAGTGTCTTGTGTTTTGTGTTTTGTGTCTTGTGGAGTTTCCTGACTTTTGACTTCCGACTTCTGACCATTAACTAATGAAGAAATATCTTCTCCTTCTTTACCAATAATAGCAATTAACGCATCAATAGCAACAGGTTTACCTGCTTCAGCGCCAATGTATAGAAGCGTACCGTCAAAGAAAGATTCAAACTCCATCGTGGCTTTATCGGTCTCAATATCAGCCAATAGTTCTCCATTCTTAACTTTATCTCCTACTTTTTTATGCCATTTAGCTACCACGCCTTCTGTCATGGTATCGCTTAGTTTGGGCATTTTAATGATTTCAGCCATATCTTTAATTTATTTTTTGCCACAGATTTCGCTGATGTTCACAGATTTATTTTTGTTATCCGTGTTAATCTGTGCAATCTGTGGCTATTTTTTATTCCTTTATAAATGGATAATCTTTTTGAAAATACACATCATGATAAAGCTCTTCAACCGCAGGGTATGGAGACTCTTCTGCAAAGGCAATAGACTCTTCAACAATGGTTTTAATTTTTGCTTCCATCTTTTCAATACCTGCATCGTCAATCCACTTATTCTTTTTCAGTGTTTCAATTACTTTATCAATAGGGTCTTGGTGTTTGTATTCTTCTACCTCATCTTTGGTACGATAAGTCTGAGGGTCACTCATGCTATGTCCACGGTAACGATAGGTTTTCATTTCCAACAAAGTTGGTCCATCACCTCTGCGTGCACGTGCCGCAGCTTCTTCCATTGCTTCATGTACGGCTTCTACTGTCATACCATCTACAGGTTTTGCAGGCATATCATAGGCCAAACCAAGTTTCCATAAATCGGTTACATTGCTCGTACGTTCTACCGAGGTACCCATAGCGTAATGGTTATTCTCTATAATAAATATCACAGGTAGTTTCCAGGTCATAGCCATGTTAAAGGCTTCGTGTAAGGCACCCTGACGAACAGCCCCATCGCCCATAGAGCAAACACATAAATTATCCGTCCCTAAATATTTCTCGGCAAAAGCAATGCCTGCGCCTAATGGAACTTGTCCGCCAACAATACCATGACCACCAACAAAATTATGTTCTTTGCTGAATATGTGCATAGACCCCCCTTTGCCTTTAGAGCAACCGGTAATCTTTGCATACAACTCGGCCATTACATATTTAGGATGAAGACCCAAGGCGATAGGATGCACATGGTCGCGATAGGCAGTTATGTGTTTATCATCTTTGCGTGTAGCGCTAACGGTGCCTGCTACAATAGCTTCTTGTCCGTTATATAAATGACAGAATCCTTTTATTTTCTGCATGGTATAAAGCTGCCCGGTACGCTCCTCAAAACGACGCATAAGCAACATACTCTCGTACCAGGTAAGGTAATTCTCTTTGGTAAACTTTAATTTCTTGTCTGTTTTCTCGGCGGTCTTTCCCATGGGTAACAATTTAAAACAGACAAAAATAGCAAAAATACGTTTGGCAACATACCTTGTTTAAACCCTATTCTATGTTCTTTTTCCTTGACAAAAAAGAACCAAAAAGTCAAGACCAAACGATCTGCCACGCACAGGCTATACTGCTCCGCGTTTGGTCGGGCTGCCCGCTGTTTAAATTAAGATTTTGAACGATATTTAATTATTAGCTTTATAATGAGATTTACAAGATTTATAAGTACGATAGGCGGAACATAAAAAAAAGCGCCAACTACAACATAACAGTATACTGCGCCTATGACAACCTCTATAAAATCATTTATTTTTATAGGGTTAATTGTTGCTATAATTATTAGAACAGCAGAAATACTTGCATAGTATAGAAGTGACCAATTAAATATAATGGTTAGCTTATTAAACGTAAAGGGGTTAAAAATTTCTTTTTTTATGCACAGGAAAATAAGGGGAACAGCAAAAAGTAAAAAACAAATGATATAAATATAAGGGCTTAAATAATTGCTCCACATCCCCTCAAATATAAAACATTAAATTAAACGTACCTTTACCCCATGAGAGCAGATAAATACATTAGTGAAGCAGGATATACATCCCGACGAAAAGCAAACGATTTATTGGATGAAAAACGCGTGTTGGTTAATGGTAATATAGCCAAACCGGGTACTGAAATAAAGGATGGAGATGTTGTTTTAATTGACGGAAAAAAGCTGATACCAAAGGAGTTTATACCCACATACATTGCTTACAACAAACCCAAAGGCATTGAGTGTACTACCGAGCAAATAGCCAATAATATTATTGATGCCATAGGGCACGAGCAAAAAATATACCCCATAGGCAGGTTGGATAAAGACTCGGAAGGGTTAATTTTACTAACCAACCACAGCGAGATAATGAATAAAATTGCTCATGCCGAATTCGGGCATGAGAAGGAATACATTGTTACCCTAAACCTGCCCGTGCGCAAACAATTTTTAAGAGAAATTGCCGAAGGGGTAACCATACAAGGCGAAAAAACAAAACCCTGCACGGTAAGTTTAGAACCCAATGCCAAACGTATTTTTAGAATTACCTTAACACAAGGCCTCAACCGACAAATACGCCGTATGTGCAATGCCGCCGATTATCAGGTAATAAAACTGCAACGGGTGCGGGTAATGAATATTAAACTGGGTAAACTAAAATTGGGCGAGTGGAGAGATTTAACCCAAGAGGAATTAACCGAATTGTTTGCGCAGTTAGCTTAGGTTATTTTGAGCGTTTCATTGATTGCAATGGCGGGTTTTTACTTTAATCTTATGTGTTTTCGTAGTAATCTAATGAGAAGCGGCTACCTTGTTTTCTCCCCGCACTAAACGCCCTAACGCCAAAGCAAATAGTTTTTAACGAGTTGCGAATAAGATTTTATCCTACTTTTATGCAGTTTTGGCAAAGAGATTCCTTCTTATACTATCCCTGTTAATTGCTTGTAGCGGCTTTGCCCAGCAACCGCGCAAATATGTGGTAAGTGGTACTGTTTTACAGGAAGATACTATTTCTGTTATGCCTTATGTGTATCTTATCAACAAAAGAACAGGCAACGGAACTATTACCGATTTTAATGGTAAATTCAGTATCATAGCACAAAATAATGACACGCTTACCTTTCAATATTTAGGCTATGCCCGCCGTAAATACCCCGTGTCTCTTATTAAAAATCTGAATGATAGCATGAAACAGCCCGTGAGGATTGTAATGCACCAAACGTTGGTAAACATGCAAAACGTTACGGTTATTGCCAATAAGATAAAGCCCAATGAGATTGATTACATGAAGCGCTACATAAAACAAAACGCTCCGTTAAAAGGTGTAGATGCTTTTAATAGTCCGATAACGGCGCTGTACGAACAGTTTAGTCATAAAGGAAAGGCAAACCGAAAGTTGCAGCAGTTGTTTCAGGATATACTGATAAAAGAAGAAGTAGCTAAGAAGTTTAATCCGGAGATATTGCGCCAGTTGACGGAAGATGAGACGGTAAACTTCGATGATTTTAGAAGATATGCCTGGCGCATAACCGATGAGTTTATCATGTCGCATAACGGCTATGATTTATACGCTCCCATTATGTGGTATTACAGACAATACAAAGCCGATACCGGCACAAGAAAAATAGGAGATGAGTAAAAAATTTGAACATCAGTTGCATGAGAACATTGAAATTGTAGATATCTCATCAGAAGGAGCGGGCGTAGCCAAAATAAACAACTGGGTAGTATTTGTGGAAGGTGCCGTGCCGGGCGATGTTTGTACTATTTCAATTTATAAGAAGAAGAAATCTTTTGGCTTTGCTAAGATTACACAATTAGTAAAATCTTCTCCCCATAGAGTAGATGCTCCTTGTTCTCATTTTGGAACCTGCGGAGGATGCAAATGGCAAAACTTTAATTATACAGCACAACTGGAGTATAAGCAGAATCAGGTGGTGAATGCCTTTCAGCGATTGGCTAAAGTAGAGGTAGCCCAAACCTTTGATATATTGGGTTGTAAAGAGATATACTACTACCGCAACAAGTTAGACTTCGGGTTCTCTGATAAGAAATGGTTAACAGCTGAGGAGGTTAAAAACAAAGAAGATATTGATAACCATAACGGTTGCGGTTTTCATGTATCGGGTGCATTTGATAAGGTATTGGATATAACCCATTGTCATTTGCAGGCAAGCCCGTCTAACGAAATACGTAACGAAGTAAAACGCTTTGCCCTTGCCAACAACTATACCTTTTTTAATATCCGCGAAAAGGCAGGTTTGTTGCGCACCATGATGATACGGACTTCTACCACCGGAGAAGTAATGTGCGTATTTTCTTTCTTTGATAATGACGAAGAAAAAATCAATACGTTGTTAAGTCATGTAAAGGAAAGCTTCCCGCAGATAACCGCTTTGCTATATGTAATTAACCAAAAAGGAAACGATACCATTTACGATTTGCCCGTGAAATGCTTCAGCGGAAATACCTTTATATATGAGGAAATGGAGGGACTTAAATTTAAGATAGGCGCTAAATCTTTTTACCAGACAAACTCTAAACAAGCTTATGAACTCTATAAAATTACCAGAAATTTTGCCAATCTGCAAGGTAACGAGCTGGTGTACGATTTATATACCGGCACGGGTACCATTGCGTTGTTTGTAGCGAAAAATGCAAAACAAGTAATTGGTATTGAATCGGTACCTGAAGCCATTGAAGATGCTAAAGAAAATGCACGCATAAACAACGCGACCAATACCGCTTTTTATGCCGGAGATATGAAGGATGTATTGAATGATGATTTTATAGCCGCCAATGGTACGCCCGATATTATTATAACCGACCCGCCCCGTGTAGGTATGCACCCATCAGTAGTGGCAAAACTATTGGAACTGGCTGCGCCTAAAATAGTGTATGTAAGTTGTAACCCGGCATCGCAGGCAAGAGATATTGCCCTTTTGTCCGAAAAATATAAAGTAAGCAAGGCGCAGGCGGTAGATATGTTCCCGCAAACCCTGCATGTAGAGAGTGTGGCGTTATTGGAATTGATATAATTCATTTCCCCGTAAGTTAGGTTAGTTAAAGGAAAAACCGATTAGTCAAAGGCGATACCCATTAATCACTAAAGGGTGAATAATCAGCTGTTAACAATAACATAATATTGCAATTTAAGCAGGGTTTTATATCTTCGCATATAATAAAGAGTTACCCATGATTAAAAAACTATTCATTCTTTTTATAGTTATTGCGAGCATAACAAAGCAATCAAAAGCCCAAATAATTACTACCATTGCGGGTACCGGGTTTCCCGGAGGCGGAGGAGTTGGCGGTATAGCGGATACAGCCATGCTAGATGGTCCGGCAAGTATAGCCTTTGATGCGGCGGGCAACACTTATATTGCAGATGCCAATAATGCCCGTATTCGTAAAATAAATAGTTTGGGCATGATTTCTACCTACGCCGGCAATAGTTATGATTCGGCAGGTTATAGTGGAGATGGCGGACCTGCCACGGCGGCAAAGCTATGGGACCCCACAGGTATAGTTTTTGACGCTTATGGCAATTTATATATCGCTGATTTGGATAACTACCGTGTGCGAATGGTAAACACAGCTGGTATGATTTCTACCATAGCCGGAAATGGTACAGGAGGGTATACCGGAGATGGCGGTCCTGCTACGGCCGCAGAGTTAAGCGAACCCTGGGGTTTGGCTTTTGACGCGCATGGTAATTTGTATATTTCAGATTTTGGTCAGGATGTCATTCGGATGATAAATACAGCCGGAATTATATCTACTGTTGCAGGTGGTGGTGGCAGTAGCTATACCGGAGATGGTGGTCCTGCCACAGCAGCAGGCTTATTCGCTCCTCAGGGTATAGTGTTTGATGCGACAGGTAATTTATATATTAGTGATAATAACCAAGCCATACGCGTAGTAAATACAGCGGGCATCATTAATACAATAGCCGGAAATGGCACGGGAGGATATAGCGGAGATGGAGGTCCTGCTACAGCAGCCGAAATAAATGGTCCCGCCGGATTAGCGATAGATGCACAAGGTAATCTTTATATAGCCCAAACATTTAACCCTTGCGTACGTATGGTAAATACAGCCGGCATTATTTCTACCGTAGTGGGAGATACTACAGTCGGAAATACCGGAGATGGAGGGCCTCCTACAGCTGCGGAATTAAGCAGTCCATACGGATTAGCCTTTAATACTTCGGGAAATTTATTAATCGCTGACCATACCGGTAATTGTGTGCGCTATATTTGTAATACGCCCGATGCTGTTTCGGGTTTAATAACAGACCCCAGTAGCAGCCCTATAACTGCAGGAAATGTTTATGTGTTTAGATTAAAAACCACCGACGTAGGTTTGTTAGATACCGCAGGTTCTGTGCCTGTACAAGCAAATGGCACATACACTTTTACTAACTTACCTTATAATAATTATTACATAGAAGCGGTGGCAGCTACCAGTTATAGTAATGCTATAGGCACATACTATAGCACCAAGCCTCATTGTTATACCTGGGATTCGGCTACATTTATAAATCATCTGGGCTGTGCCAGTTCCGATTTTTCCGGATTTAATATTTCAGTTAATGAACTCATCTCACAAACGGGCGCAGGTGTTATTAGTGGCAGCGTTACGGCTTTAGCCAGCTTTGGGCATCGTTTGGCAAACGGAAGTAATAATAGCGTGATGGGCGCACCTTTAAAAGGTATTGATGTAAAACTTGGCAAAACACCCGGTGGCGGATGTGCCGCCCGCACGACTACCGATGTAAATGGCAATTACTCTTTTACAGGGATAGATACCGGTTGTTACTATGTATATATTGATATTCCAAACTATACGGATACTTTAATAAATACTTGTTTAACAACAGCTAATCCAACCAGCCTTAATAATAACTATTGTGTAGATTCTGTTGGGGTAGGTTATTGCGGACCTCCTTTATCAACAGGTATTAATAAGTCAGCTAATAAAAGCGATGAGGTATCCGTTTACCCAAATCCTAATAAAGGCAGTTTCAATCTCAAAATAAATGATTATGAAAATACAAGTGTAGAAGTTATAGATGTTTTAGGTAATGTCATTTATAATTCGCCACTTAACATGCCAAATAATACGATAAACCTTACAGGCTTTAGCAATGGTATCTACCTGCTAAGAGTGCTAAAGAATAATAGCCTTGTTTATCAAAGCAAAGTGGTAAAGCAAGAGTAGTTTTTGGAATAACAGCTGCTTAGCGTTGTTGTTTTATTTCCTTTCACTAAATAGATTTTAATAGAGGGTGTTTTTAAACAATATGTACTTTCTTTTGAATTTATTTTGATTTTGTAACTATTTGTTATAAATTTGATATATTAATTTCCAATTGTGCTAAGTTTTGGTAATGCTAATTATTACTAAACATGAAAATAAAAATATTCTTACTTACTTTTTTTAGTGTATTATTTATAGGCAGTGTTGGCAAAGCCCAAACACCTACACGCGAAGACTCTTTGGAGGGGTTTAGCATGGAGGAAATGAATCATCATTTAGAACACTTTAAAGGAACTCATGAAGAAAGAAACGCACTCATAAAGCGCTCGCAAAGAGCTTTTATAAGTAGAAAATATAAGCTTGGGGTCTATGCCCCCCCTAAAATAGATAATAGCAGAAACTCAAATAACTCAAGTCTTGATGCAATTAATTGTACTAACATTGGTTTTGATAATGGCACTACTGCAGGTTGGACAATAGCCGGACAAAGTAATGTAACCTCGGGGGCAGGAACTGATCCTTTTGGTAGTTTTCCTGTAGTTTTTTCAGGAACTAATTCTTTGCAACTAAACAATAACACAACCCAAGGCTCATCTTATACCGCTAATTCTTCCGCTACTCGAACTCTCTCTATACCGGCAACAGGTACTAACTTTTTTAAACTGCATTTTGCCATGGATCTCCTTGATTATGGGCATACAGCAGCGGCGGCGGCAAAGTTTATAGTTAATATGTATGATGCAGCAGGTACTTTACTCCCCTGTCCGCAATATGAGTGCTATCATACTACTTCGGGAGATATTGGCGGAGTATCTTTTTACAATACATCTTGCCCCGGTAATTGCGGACTTCAGTATGGTAGTAATGACCCTTATGCTGTGACTTATAGTCCTTGGAACACAGTTACTATGGACTTATCAGCATACAATGGTACCAATGTAACCTGTAAGATTATTTGCAACTGGTGTATTTATAATGTTGATTGGGCATATTGTTATATAGATGCAGAATGCCCCACAACTAGTACAACAAATGTACCTACCTGTGGGACTTTGCCTTTTGAATTAGATGGTCCCACAGGCTTTGACACATATTCATGGGTACCGCCCTCCGGAAACTCTCCTCCTACCGCAAATACATACTCTATAAATGCAAGTGTGGCAGGTATATATACATTAAATGTTACTCTCAATACATGTGCTACAAGTTCGGCATATACATTTACGTATAATGTATTACCCGGACCTACACCTAACTTTACTGATGTAACTACTCCTTGTTCAGGCAATGTTTCTTTTACGAGTACATCTTCTGCAAATGGCGGTACTGCAATTACTGGATATACTTGGGAGTGGGGAGATGGTACGGCTAATGGAACAGGCGCAAATGCAACGCACACATATACAAGTACCGGGACAAATACGATAACTTTAGTAGTTACAAATGGTACTTGTACAGATAGTATTTCCCAAACCGTTGTCACGCCTACGCATCCTGTAGCAAGCTTTAGTTTGGCAAATAATTGCTTAAATACCGTTACAAATTATACAAGCACATCAACTGCAGCAGCAGGTATTGCTTCACAAAATTGGGATTTTGGTGATGCGACAACTGGAACTGGATCCAATCCAAGCCACACCTATATGTCAGCAGGAACATATACGGTTAATTTAGTTGTAAAAGATAATAACTCTTGTAAAGATTCTGCAAGCGAATTAATTATCATATACCCTTTGCCACCTGTGGCGGTAAATAGTTCAACTATATGCGTGGGACAAGAGACCGCTACTTTAACAGCAACCGGAGCTGTTAGTTATATATGGAATCCAACCACGGGATTAACACCAACCGGTGGAAGCCCTGTAACAGGAACCCCCACAACTACAACAAATTATACCGTAACCGGCACCGATGCTAACGGATGTACAAACACAGCGACATCAACCATAACCGTAAATCCTTTGCCACCTGTGGCGGTAAACAGTTCAACTATATGTGTGGGGCAAGAGACCGCTACTTTAACAGCAACCGGAGCTGTTAGTTATATATGGAATCCAACCACGGGATTAACACCAACCGGTGGAAGCCCTGTAACAGG